>OBRT01000002.1_pt1 | contig 207308 bp, 186 predicted proteins | sample 1494891 | NCBI WGS metagenome assembly OBRT01 (sample SAMEA3360688, study PRJEB22359) | human gut metagenome | biome: ENVO:urban biome; feature: ENVO:human-associated habitat; material: ENVO:feces | place: Bangladesh | collected 2011 | reverse complement strand
TTCACCAACAGCAATTATTAACAATAAATACTTATAACGTTATGGCTTATATGTCACAAGAAGGCTACGACAATCTTGTAGCCGAGCTTACCCGGCTCGAATCTATTGAGCGCCCGAAGGCATCAGCTGCCATCGCAGAAGCGCGTGATAAGGGTGATTTGAGTGAGAACTCTGAATATGACGCTGCCAAGGAAGTGCAGGCGCATCTCGAAGATAAAATCAATAAAATGAAACTGACCATCGCAGAGGCGAAGATCGTTGACGTGTCTCGTCTTAGTGCCGATACAGTGCAGATCTTGTCCAAAGTCGAGATGACCAACATGAAAACGAAGTCAAAAATGGTGTATACCATCGTCAGTGAAAGCGAGGCAGACCTCAAGGCGGGGAAGATATCCATCAAAACGCCTATCGCACAAGGACTTCTTAATAAAAAAGAGGGTGATGAGGTGGATATCAAGATACCGGCCGGTACCATCAAACTACGTATTGATAAGATAACAGTTGAATAAAAAACGTTAAGACCATGGACATCTTTTCTAAAATCGCCGCTGGCGAAATTCCCAGCTACAAGTGTGCAGAGAGTGAGAAGTTTTATGCTTTTCTGGACATCAGTCCGTTGCAAAAAGGACACACGTTGGTCATTCCACGTCGCGAGGTGGATTACATTTTCGATATGGAAGACGATGAGTTGGCCGAATATCAGGTGTTCGCTAAAAAGGTAGCTGTGGCTTTGAAGCGCGCTTTCCCATGTAAAAAAGTGGCGCAAGTCGTACTGGGACTTGAGGTTCCGCATGCGCATATCCACCTCATTCCCATGAATAGCGAGGCCGATGTGAACTTTAGAAAAGAGCATTTGAAACTTTCTGAAGAAGAATTCAAGTCGATTGCCGACCGCATCTACGGCGAGTTTCAAAAACTTTAATTTGTTTTTCCAAGGTGCTCGGCTTGCAAGTGGAAACGAATAAGGCGAGCCTTTCGCCAATCATCCTTCAATACAATCAATCATGAAAATTGCTGTTTTTTGTTCAGCAAATGATACTATTGCCCCCGAATATTTCACATTGACCGAACAACTGGGTAAGTGGATGGCCGAACAAGGTCATTCACTCGTGTTCGGCGGTTGCAACCTGGGCCTCATGGAGTGTGTCGCAAAGGCCGTACATGAGGGCGGTGGACAAACCATTGGTGTGGTGCCGTCTATCATAGAAGAGCGTGGAAGGGTGTCCGACTATGTTGATGTGGAGATTCCTTGCGACAACCTGAGCGACCGCAAAGAGCTGATGTTGGCGCAAAGTGATGTCTCCATCGCTCTTCCGGGTGGTGTTGGCACCTTGGATGAGATATTCTCGGTGGTAGCCGCACACAGCATTGGCTACCATCAACAACAAGTTATTCTTTACAACATTAACGGCTTTTGGGATTCGCTGGTGGCACTTTTGGACGACCTAACGGCCAAAGGTGTAATCAGGGGCGATTATCATCAACAAATCAAGGTGGCCCATTCGTTGGAAGAACTCAAGCAATTCATAGAGCGATGAACGGCATTCAGCCACTTTCCTATCGTGAATAGTGGCTGAAACCCGATGGGGTAGAGCCGTACCCCGAATGCACAATCGAGAACAGGCGATGTTGATAGCATCGCTGAAGAAGCGTAGTGTGTGCAACATCCGCACCACCTACGCAACTGTGATGAGGATGAATTTTCTTGACAATCATCTTTTTTATCTTTGGCTTGAAATCCATCAACCTTACTTCGGCTTGCAAGTACGCTAAATATGAGCGAGTTTTGTAATTCTTTGTGATTGAAGATGTTACGCTAATTTTGTAGCTTTTCACTCTCTGTTTCTTCGTTTTTTCGCATCAAAAGCATAGCTTTCAGGGTGATATCTGTATGCTTTTGCGGTGCAATACCATGTAGATTGTGCGCCAAGATGATGCTTTTAATGCACCAATATCATTGCTTTTCAGTTAAAAGTTGATAATTCTTCTCAAAACAACTCTTGTTTGCATCCTGCCGACCTATTGATTTTTTCTATTTTGAAAGTTTTCAAGTGCCGTTTTTGAGGCATTATTTGATAAAAATAATGCACATTTTATGGGTGAGAAACCATTTGGAGAAAGTTCTGTGGAGCGATGGTTTTTACATTGAATCCCATGAAGGAAACGAATCGCAGGAGGGCTTGATGAACACAGGCATTCATGGTCTTGTTTACATCCTACGCATCATCTGTCGTTCCTCAACGTGCCCCTTCCACGATTGAACCGTGTTGGCTTGGATGAAAAATATGGAAAAAAGTTTGGAGTTTTCACAAAAACAAATTACCTTTGCACCCACATTCTGGATAAAGAATGGGCGTTTAGCTCAGCTGGTTTAGAGCATCTGCCTTACAAGCAGAGGGTCGGCGGTTCGAATCCGTCAACGCCCACACCGAGAGTCTTGTTGTTCTGAGTAATAACGAGACTCTTTTTTATAAACCCATCTGTAGAACGTTATGGCATATCAGACGTTTGTCATTTCTTCCAACTTCATCCCGTTGTCTTGACAATAAAACGTAAAAATGTACGTTATGCAGACGTGCAATGCAAGAAAATCACATTACTCTGTCTGCTGTTGTGGATGGTTGGAACAGCAAGGGCGCAATACGATGTGGCGTTCAGCCATTATTTTGACATGCAACCTTCGTTCAACCCCGCTTCTGTGGGCAAACAGAACAAACTAAACATCAATGCGGCTTACGCCATGAGCTTCGTTGGATTTAAGAACAATCCACGAACGATGTATGCTGCTGCTGATATGCCTTTTTATTTTCTCAAGGCATATCATGGCGGTGGCGTGCAGCTGATGAACGATCAGATTGGCCTTTTTACCCATCAACGTTTGGCTTTGCAGTATGCCCTTCGCTTCAAATTGTTCGGAGGCCGACTTGCGGTTGGCGCGCAGGCAGGCTTGTTGAGTGAGGCGTTTGATGGCACCAGGCTCAATTTAGCTGATGCCAACGACCCTGCCTTCATCAATACAAAGGCCGAAGGAAATGCCTTCGATCTCGGTGCGGGCGTGTATTATTCGCACCGGGTGTGGTATGTGGGCGTATCGGCGCAGCATCTTACTTCACCGCTCATTGAGTTTAATGAGAAAAATCAATTACAAATCGATCCTACATATTATTTAACAGGTGGATACAATATACACTTGAGAAATCCGTTTCTTACAATACAACCTTCTGTGTTGGTTCGCACAGACGGGGTAGCCTACCGTGGCGACCTTACAACCCGACTGGTGTACCAGCATGAGAAGAAAATGATGTACGGGGGTGTAGCCTATAGTCCCACCAACTCAGTCACGTTCTTGGCAGGCGGTAGCTTTCATGGCATCGTGCTGGGTTATAGCTACGAGTTGTACACCTCGGCCATCCAACCGGGCAACGGCAGTCACGAACTGTTTGTTGGTTACCAGATGGATGTCAATCTGGCTAAGAAAGGAAGGAACAAGCACAAAAGTGTAAGACTTCTATAATGACCATCGTGGAAAAATGAAATTCAGGAATATGAAGAGAAACATGATATTCGGCTTGGCCGTGTTAGGCTTGATGATGCTGACAGGTTGCTTCGGCAGCAAGTCTGCTTCTATGGGTAAAGGCGGCGAAGTAGTGGGTGTCGGCGGCAAGGCCTTCACCGAACCCACACCATACGGAATGACACGGGTAAGCCGTGGCTATTTGAAGATGGGGCTTGAAAAGCAGGATAGCCTTTGGGGCAAGCAGTTGTCGCAGAAAGATATCTCTGTAGACGGGTTCTGGATGGATGAAACAGAGGTGACAAACTCTGAGTATAAACAGTTTGTTGCCTGGGTTCGCGACAGCATCTTGCGTACCCGTTTGGCCGATCCGGCTTATGCGGGTGACGAGACTTATCTCATCACAGAGGACAAAAACGGTGACCCTGTCAAGCCTCATCTGAACTGGAAAAAAGCACTTCCCCGTAAGATGAATGAGGATGAGCAGCGCGCCTTGGAGAGTATGTATGTCACCAACCCGGTGACGGGCGAGAAGTTGCTCGACTATCGTCAACTCAACTATCGTTACGAGGTGTACGACTATACGACCGCTGCCTTGAGAAGAAACAGAATGTTGCCTCAAGAGCGTAATCTTAATACCGACCTGACCGTTGATCCTGACGAAGTGGTGATGATTTCTAAGGACACTGCTTACGTAGATGACAACGGACAGATTGTGAGCGAAACCATCAACCGACCACGCTCGGGTCCATGGGATTTCCTCAATACTTATATCGTTAACGTGTATCCAGACACCACCTGTTGGGTGAATGATTTCCAAAATTCGGACAACGAAACTTATCTCCGTAACTATTTCAGCAATCCAGCGTACAACGATTATCCCGTCGTGGGCGTTACTTGGGAGCAGGCCAACGCTTTCTGTGCGTGGCGAACCGATTATCTGTTAAAAGGATTGGGTGGCGAGGCTCGTTACATTCAACGATATCGTCTGCCAACAGAAGCAGAGTGGGAATATGCGGCTCGTGGCAAGGACGGTACGGAGTTCCCATGGGAAAATGAGGCGGTAGCCACGGGCGAGGGTTGTTTCTATGCCAATTTCAAGCCCGACCGTGGCAACTATACCAAGGATGGCAACCTCATTACCAGTAAGGTGGGCATCTACGGTGCTAACTCCAACGGTTTGTACGACATGGCGGGTAATGTGGCAGAATGGACGAGTACCATATATAATGAGGCCGGTGTCGATGCGATGAACGATTTGAATCCGCAGTTGGAATATAAGGCGGCGTTGGAAGATCCGTACAAATTGAAGAAAAAAAGTGTACGCGGCGGATCGTGGAAAGACCCAGAATCGTACATCAGAAGCGCTTGGCGTACATGGGAATATCAAAACCAGCCTCGCTCGTACATCGGGTTCAGATGTGTACGCAGCTTGGCAAACACAACCAGTACTAAACAGAAGAAAGGCAAAAGAAAATGAGTGGATATAGCAAATTCAATATGATTTATCGTCTGCAAAAGTGGATGGACAGTGTTCCAGGGCAGACGTTCTTGAACTATGCTTACAGTTGGGGTGCCTCATTGGTTATCCTGGGAGCTTTGTTCAAGCTTACTCACTTGTCTGGTGGCAACCTCATGTTGTTCATAGGCATGGGAACTGAGGTCTTCGTGTTCTTCCTCTCGGCTTTTGACCGACCGTTTGACAAGACGGCTGACGGTCGTGACATCCCGACGCGAGTGACGGAAGAGTATTTGGAAACAGGTAGGGTGACGTATGACTATGAAACTGATTCAGCACAAGCGGTGAATACATCAAGGCCTGTTGCCTCAGCCCCACGTCACGCTGTTGTTGGACATTCGTCTGCTGCAGGGCAGACCGTAGGGGAAGTATCTGCAGAGGTTCCCTTGGGAAGTCAAGTTCAACAGGTTGAGAATGAACAGCAATTGCAGACTTTGGCCGAAGCACAAAACAACTATGTTGATGCGCTGAAACGACTGACGGAGACGTTAGGAAAGGTATCAGAGCAGAGTGTAAGACTGACCCGGGATAGTGAGGAAATGGAAAACCTGAATCGTACGTTGACGGGTATATCCAAAGTTTACGAAATGCAGTTGAAGGGTGCCAGTCAGCAGATAGGCACTATTGACCAAATCAATGACCAGACCCGGAAGATGGCACAACAGATTGAGCAGCTCAACAAGATATATGCTCGCATGATTGAGGCCATGACCGTGAACATGCGCGCAGCTAATCCTGGGTTAGAGCCGTCACAAGAGTAAACAACTCATCAACTCACAGACTCATGAACTTATCAACTCAAGAACTCACCAACTTATAAACTCAAGAACTCAAGAACTCACCAACTCACCATGGCAATAAAGAAAAGACCGTTATCTCCGCGCCAAAAGATGATTAACCTCATGTATGTCGTCTTGATGGCAATGCTGGCTCTGAACGTCTCCACGGAAGTCTTAGAAGGATTCGCCGTGGTAGAGGAGAGCTTGAACCGTACAACGGACAACTCGTCAAGGGAGAATGTGTCTATCTATCGTCAGCTCTCGGAGCAGTTCAAGTCGAATCCAGAGAAGGTGCAAGCGTGGTTTGACAAGGCTACAACGGTGAAACGTATGAGTGACTCGCTGTATGATTTTGCGCAACAGCTCAAGGAAAATATCGTCAAAGAGGCTGACGGTCCCGACGGAAACATGTTCGACATCAAACACAAGGATGACCTTGAGGCCGCCTCGCACGTTATGTTGGCTCCCGGGACAGGCCAGGGAAAGCTGCTTTATGAGCGAGTGAATCATTATCGGGAGCAAATCTTGAAGATGATAACCGATGAACACCAGCGCAAGACGATAGAGAGCAACCTCACAACGCAACTGTCCAAACGCGCCAAGGCTATGGGTAAGAATTGGCAGGAATATATGTTTGAAGACATGCCTGTGTCGGCTGCCGTCACGATGTTATCCAAATTGCAAAGTGATGTGCGCTATGCCGAGGGAGAAGTGCTGCACGCACTCGTGGCCAATGTCGACGTCAAGGACATTCGTGTCAATAAGTTGAGTGCCTTTGTCATCCCCGAGTCACGCACCGTTGTCAGTGGTGATCGGTTCTCTGCACAGATTGTCATGGCGGCAGTGGATACCACTCGCCAACCCGAAATATATATAGGTGGAAGGAAAGTAAACTTACGAAACAACACTTACCAGTTTACTGCTGGTGGTGTTGGCGAGCATTCGTTCAGTGGTTACATCACAATGCGCAATGGAAGCGGCGATGTGATACGGCGTGATTTCACGCAAAAGTATTCTGTGGTGGCACCCAGCGCGACCGTGTCGGCCGACTTGATGAACGTGTTGTACGCTGGTTACGAGAATCCCATCAGCATTAGCATTCCCGGTGTGCCGCTAACATCTGTCTCTGCATCAATGACTGGTGGAGGATTTAGGTCTGTGGGAGCTGGTAAGTACATCGCTCGTCCGACAGCTATTGGTAAAGATGTCACCATCCAAGTGTCGTCCAATTATAATGGTGTGTCACGACAGGTGGGCAAATTCACGTTTCATGTGCGCAAATTGCCTGACCCTATTGCATACATTGCCATGGGAACCGATCGGTTTAAGGGTGGTGGTTTAGCCAAAGCCTCTTTGATGGGAGCCACGGGTATCAACGCTGCCATCGACGATGGTTTGTTGGATATCCAGTTCAAGGTGGTTAGTTTTGAAACCGTTTTCTTCGACAGCATGGGCAATGCCGTTCCGATGACTTCCGATGGGGCACGCTTCTCGGCGCGGCAACGTAATGAATTCCGCAAACTGTCTCGTAATCGTCGGTTCTATATATCACATGTCACGGCAGTTGGTCCTGATGGGTTAACCCGTCGACTGCCTGCGTCTATGGAAATTATCGTCAAATAAATATGGGTGACATCACCTCGACAAGCTGCATAATCAGAAATAAAATGAAGAAGAAATTATTATTCATATCCCTGTTATTGTGTGTCGTTCAGTTCGCCATCGCACAGCCACCGGCTCGAAGAGCACAGCAACAACGCGCACAGCAGTCAAGCGCCAATACGATTAGCATGCGTGCACAGCTGTCGTATCCCACAGAAGCTAAGATGGCTGAGGATGTGGTTTGGCGACGCGACATCTATCGTGAGCTCGACTTAACGCAAGATGCTAATGCGGGTTTGTACTATCCTGTGGAGCCTATGGGTACGCAGATGAACCTGTTTTGCTACATTTTCAAGCTGATGATGACAGGTAACATCCGTGCGTATGAGTATCGGTTGGATGGTAATGAAACGTTCGAAGATTCTGCCAGGGTGAGACCTTTGGCGTTTTTAGACAACTATCATGTCTACTATGAGCGCACTGATCGAGGTATTCGTATTGATGATAGTGATATTCCTTCGCGTGAGGTGACCGCTTATTACATCAAGGAGAGTGCTTATTATGATCAAGCTACGGCAACATTCCACACCAAAGTCTTGGCTTTATGTCCCATTATGAAGCGGGTAGACGACTTTGGTGATGGTGCCACATCCTATCCGTTGTTCTGGGTGAAGTATGAAGATTTGGCTCCTTTCTTGTCCAAACAGACCATCATGACGAGCAATCTTAACAATGCCGCCGTGATGAGTGTGGATGATTATTTTACCAAGAACCAATATAAAGGAAAGATTTACAAGACCAACAACATGTTGGGACGTACGTTATCTCAAGAATATCCCACTGATTCGGCCATGGCGAACGCACAGAAGCGCATTGAGGCGGAAATAAAACTCTTTGAGAAGAACATGTGGGGAGACCAGGCTCGCAAGGACTCTTTGGACAGCATAGCCAAGCTCAATCCTAAAGATGTCAAGTCGAAGCGTGTGAAACGTAATCGAAGAGCGGCCGGCCATAAGTCGACAGTCAAAAGCCGAAGAAGTCGTCGCACTTCCTCTTCGTCAAGCAATTCGCCTGCACGTGTAACCGTTAGGCGACAACGTCATTAAAAAAATGATTTTTTTTACTTACTTAATAAATACACAAAGAAATGAAAAAAAGTATTATCTCACTCATCATGGTTTTGGCCATGGTAACAGTATTACCAGCTAGTGCACAAGTAAAGTTTGGTGTCAAGGGCGGTATGAACCTCAGTCAGATGTCATTAGACAAAGATGTTTTCAACACATCCAATCGTGCTGGCTTCTTCATTGGTCCGACTTTAAAAATGGGTTTGCCTGCTCCTGGACTTGGTTTGGACCTGTCTGCATTGTACAATAGGCAAGAAGCTAAGGTTGAAGGTGTTAACAAAAAGTTCAATACCGTTCTGAAACAACAACAACTGATAGTTCCTGTGAACGTAAAATATAGTATTGGGATGGGCAGTGCAGCCAATGTTTTCGTGTTTGCAGGTCCACAGATCGCTTTCAATATTGGTGATAAGGTGAAGAAAATATCAGAGCTTAAAGATCAAGCAGCTGAATGGGAAATGAAGTCATCTAACTTCAGTGTTAATGCAGGTCTTGGTTTGACCATCGCCACGCATTTCCAAGTTACAGCCAACTACAATGTAGGTGTCGGTAAGACGGGTGACATTACTTGGAAAGGTGTGAAGGAAAGCGTAGAAAACCACAAGACCAAGGCCAATTCTTGGCGTGTAGGTGTGGCCTATTTCTTCTAAGAAAACCGCATATCAGCATAGATTGCTGATGACAAATGAAACTAAAAGGGGAAGTTGCTGCTTGGCAACTTCCCCTCTTTGCTTCTTTTATTGTTGCTTTATCTCAATGATTCATCATCTTATATATTCTTGTCTATCACACTCTTCATGCGTTTCAATCCTTCAAGCATGAGGCTGCGAGGCATGGCAATATTGATGCGGATGTAATCTTCGCCTGTGGTTTCGCCGTACATGGTGCCGCGATTCACAAAGACCTTCCCTTCTTTCAGCAATTTGTCGGTCAGTTCATTGCCGGTCATGCCGGTTGCCCGGACATTCACCCAGACAAGGTATGTACCTTCCAAGTCGATAACCTCGAGTTGGGGGAGGTTGTCCTTGAAGAATGTTTTCAGTGCCAGGTAGTTCTCCCAGAGATAGACATTGAGTTGATCAATCCAATCCTCGCCCTCGTTGTAGGCTGCCTGCAGGGCGATTACACCGAACGGATTGACGTCGCACACCTCGTTGATGTTGATGGCGCGGTCAATCTTTTGTCGGTCTTCTGCATTGTTAGTGATGATGTTGGCGATTTGTAATCCAGCAATATTGAACGATTTAGTGGGTGAATTGGTTGTGATGCAATTGTCCTGACACGCTTTGGAAACGGCGGCAAAGGGTGTGAACTCATGACCTGGCATGACGAGTTCGCAATGAATTTCGTCGGCAATCACCTTCACACCATGCCTGAGACAGATGTCATTCATGCGGCTCAGCTCCTCTGGCTTCCACACCCTTCCGGCTGGATTGTGAGGGTTGCAGAGCAAGAACACTTTTGTTTTCTCATCCGTTGCCTGTCTCTCAAAGTCGTCAAAGTCGATTTCATACGAGTTGCCTTTGCGCACCAACGCATTTTCGGCGGTGGTGCAGCCATTGTTGCGGATAGACGAGAAGAAGCAATTGTACACCGGTGTCTGCACCAATACCTTGTCCCCAGGCTCCGTTAGTGCATTGATGATGGCCGAAATGGCTGGCACCACACCGGAAGTGTAGATGATCCAATCGCGCTCGATGTGCCATTGGTGCCGCCTTTCAAACCACGAAATGATGCTCTCGTAATAGCTGTCAGGCACCATGGTATACCCAAACACGCCATGGTCGACACGCTTTTTCAGTGCTTCAAGGATGCAGGGTGCAGCCTTGAAGTCCATGTCGGCCACCCACATGGGTATCACTCCCTCTTCTTTCGCCTCGTCCCATTTCACCGAGTTGGTGCCGCGGCGGTTCACAATCTCGTCAAAATCGTATTTCATCTTTATTTGTTGTTTGATGGTTTGTTGCGTACAATAATCTCGCAGTTATTGGGTTGCAGCACATGTTCGTCGATGGTCACCGAGCCGATGGCGTCAGCTACGATGCGTCCCGATGTGGGATTCTTGATGTTAGTCACCGCTCCGCGGATGTCGGCCACGAGGGTCGACTCCTCAAACATGCGGTCGCAATCTGCCCCAAACGTACAGTTTTCCAAGACGAGGTCCTGACAATAGCACAAAGGCTGCTCGCCCGTGATATGACAATTCACCAGTTTGAGGTTCTTGGAGTGCCATCCGAGGAACTCTCCGTTCAGCTCCGAATCGTACACCGTGACGTTTTCGGTTTCCCAGAACGAGTCCTTGGTGGTGATTTTGGCGTTGCGTATCACGGCGTCCTTCACATATTGGAACACGTATTTGCTGTCACTTTCCAATCCGTCTACATCCACATGGTTGCAGAACATGAAGGGATAGGTGCCATCGTGCAGCTTCACGTTGCGCAAAGTAAGGTGGTCTACCTTCCAGAAAGTCTCGTCGGCATCATTAATCTGCACGTTCACCAGCTTCAGACCGTTCATTTCACGAAACAGTTTAGGTGCGTCAATGATGGTGTCGCTCATCACCATATCGTTGGAGTACCATATCGCTGAGCGCGATCCAGTCTCAAAATAGCAGTTGGTAATCACCGAGTGGTCCACATGCCACCATGGATATTTGCCGATGAACCGACAGTGGTCAGCCTCTATGTTGTGGCATTTCTTAATTCCCGACTCGCCCTCTGTAATCGTAACATCTTCTAGTCGTGTGTCGTGAATGCCGAAGAGCGGCCGTTCGCCTCCAAACTTTTTACCTTTTATCAATTCCATTTTCATCTATCATGTTTAGTTTCAAGTGCAAAGTTACCAATAATTAGTCGAATAGCCCCTGCACTCCTACAGTTTTGTTCCCATGCGTGTTCGTCAGCCGAGATACAAATAAAAAGAAGGATGCAGCATCTTCACGGCTGCATCCTTCTGTGATAAGCGTTTGTCTGTCTGTTCAGACGATAGCGTTTAGAGATTCGGGTTGATGTTCGACCATTCCGAGATAGCCGGAACGATGTTCAGTGTTACCAACTCGTCGCGCATCTTGCACAAGTGCTCGTAGCTGGCATCCAGCTTGGCGTTCTCCTCATCTGTACCCTGTGGAACCTCATAGTGTGCGCCCGTCTTGTCTAGCGTTGTCTTCATGGCCATCATGATATGGTCATATTTGTCAGTGCTTACATAGGTGCCGACGGGGAAACGGAACGGCTCACCGCCCATCACCGAGCGAATCATCTCTACCGACAGGTAGGCTGGGCTTTGGAAAGAAGAGCGTCCACGAAGCTCAATAATCTTGGCACCACCCTTGGTCACGTCCTTCTTCATCTGCTCCCACTCCTCGTTGGTGAACTCGGGTGTGCCGATAATCTCTGTCAGGGGCTTGCCCGAAATGGTAACATGACTGCCGTAAACGGCCATCTGCTCGCCGTGTCCACCATAGGTTGCGGCACCCTTCACCTCTGTTTGCATCACGTTGAACTTCTTTGCCAGTGCGCTCTGCAGGCGGGTAGAGTCAAGAGCTGCCAAAGTTGTAACCTGTGAAGGTTTCAAACCTGAATAAAGAAGCGTTACCAAACCAGTGAGGTCAGCCGGGTTGAAGATAATCACAACATGCTTCACATCAGGGCAGTACTTCTTGATGTCCTTGCCCAGACCCTCTGCAATCTCGCAGTTACCTTTGAGCAAATCCTCGCGTGTCATGCCTGCCTTACGGGGTGCACCACCAGAGGAGATGATGTATTTGGCATCTGTGAAAGCCTCTTTAACGTCTGTTGTCGCAACGATGTTTACTGAATCGAAGCCACTCTGGCGCATTTCCTCAGCCACGCCCTCTGGTGAGAATACGTCATAAAGACAGATGTTGTTTGTAAGACCCATAGACAATGCTGTCTGAACCATGTTGGAACCAATCATTCCGGCTGCGCCGACGATGGTCAATTTTTCGTTTGTCAAAAATGCCATAATTTAATTTGAATATTTATAAATGTTACTGTATATATCCTAATGCTTGTGACCACAAAGTTAGTAAATATTAGGGACATACTGGCCTTTAATTGCTTTTTAAATTGTTATTTATTCTAAAACTGGCTTTGTTTGTCATCCCTGCGTGACAATTTCAAGAATTTTATTTGTCGCTGTGCCAGCAAAAAACTATCTTTGCGATACAGTAAACAAAACAGAATGACTATGAAAACAGAGATTGCAGACCGACTTTCAGCGTTGCGAGAGGTGATGAAACGTGAGCGACTGGCCGCGTTTATCTTTCCAAGTACCGACCCCCATAACAGCGAGTATGTGCCCGAACATTGGAAAGGGCGTGAGTGGATATCAGGTTTTGATGGCTCGGCCGGCGTGGCAGTCGTCACGATGACGCATGCTGCGCTGTGGACCGACTCGCGCTACTTCATCGCTGCGGCCAACCAACTGGCTGGAACGGAGTTTCAATTGATGAAACAAGGCTTGCCCGAGACGCCCACCATAGCCGATTGGCTGGGTGCCGAACTCCAGCAAAGCGACAGCACGGAAATCGGTATGGACGGTCAGGTGAACGCTCACCAATTTGTGATGCAGATGATACAGGACATGCGCGAGCGGGGCGGCATCACCATTCGGACGAACCTGGACCCACTGACAGTCATCTGGAAAGACCGTCCCGACATTCCGAAAGATACGGTGCAGATTCAGCCCTTGCGATATGCAGGCGAACGAACCGCTGACAAGTTGACCCGCATTCGTCAGGCCCTGCGCCGACAACACGCTGATGGTACCCTGGTTTCTGCCCTCGATGACATTGCCTGGACACTGAACCTGCGCGGCACCGATGTGCATTGCAACCCCGTGTTCGTGGCCTACCTGCTGATTAGTACCACCAAAGCCACCCTATGCATCGACCCCGACAAGCTCACGCCCGACGTGAAAGCGTACCTGAAAGGTGAGGGTGTGGAGGTGAGCAGTTATTACCAGATCAAGGATGTACTGGCTGGCTATGGCGAATATAACATCGCATTGGATCCGCAGCAGATCAATCATGACCTGTTTGAAGGGGTAAGTGGTCCCAAAATCCTCCCGCTTACTTGTCCCATCCCCCTGTTGAAAGCAGTGAAAAACCAAGCCGAAATAGCAGGCTTCCGTGCCGCCATGGTGCGTGATGGGGTAGCGATGGTGAAATTCCTGCGGTGGCTCAAGCCTGCCGTTGAGGCTGGTGGACAGACTGAGATGTCGCTCGATAAGAAGTTAACCGGCTTCCGTTCCGAGCAAGACTTGTTCAGGGGCGTGTCCTTCGATACCATTGTGGGCTACGAGGAGCATGGAGCTATCGTGCATTATGAGGCCACACCCTCTACCGATGCGCCCATAGAGCCGCGGGGATTGGTGCTGATAGACAGCGGTGGGCAGTACCAGGACGGCACCACCGACATCACCCGAACCATCGCTTTGGGTGAGCTGACCGACGAACAGCGTCGCGTGTACACGCTGGTGTTGCGGGGACACATCCAACTGGAGCTGTGCAAATTCCCGTCGGGGGCGTGTGGCTCGCAGCTCGACGCACTGGCACGACAGCCCATGTGGCGCGAGGGAATGAACTTCATGCATGGCACTGGACATGGCGTGGGCAGCTATCTTAACGTGCATGAGGGTCCTCACCAAATTCGTATGGAGTGGCGATCGGCGCCCTTACTTGCCGGTATGACCGTTACCGATGAGCCGGGCATCTACATGGAGGGCAAGTTTGGCGTGCGTATAGAGAACACGTTGCTCGTCACCCCCTACAATGAGACCGAGTTTGGCACGTTCCTACAATTCGAATCGCTCACGCTGGCACCCATCGACACCACGCCCATTCTCATGGACATGCTGCTCGAGGAGGAGAAGGCATGGCTCAACGCCTATCATGCCGAGGTGTACCGGCAACTCTCACCCCATCTTTCGGATGAGGAGAACGAGTGGCTGGCTAAGGCAACGCAAGCAATCTGAAGCCCGCAGAAACACCGCTCTTTTGTTAATTTTGATTCACTAAAAAAGGGTGTGCCAGAAAGTTGATTCTAGAAAAAAATAGCGTTTATTTGGCTCAAAATATGTGCTGTTTTCTTCTTTCCAGCCTCGTTTTTTGGCAATAGCCATGCTTTCGACTGCGAAAGGCATTGAGTTTGGTCCTCAAACTCGATGCCTTTCCGGTCTTAATCCATCGTTCTATAAGCCCAAAAGCATGTCTTTTCACCACTGTTTGTACACCCGTTTTTCGTAAACCGTTGATTATCAATATTGTCATATTTTCAATATTTGCACCCAACTTGCTTGTTGCTCGCAAATAAGCGCGTATTTCAGCGGTGTTTGTAAAGATTATTCTTACCCAGAATGTCGTTCGCTCAATGGCTGCGTGATACAGCTAAGATGCCAGTTTCTTGCACAATCATTCGGCTTTTTGCCATATTTTTTGTATATTTGCATAGTAGCCTAAAGTGTGAAATGTAGGTAGCTGTTGTGTGCTACTCATGTTTTAGGCACCTAAAACAGAGGAATATGAAGCGGAAAAAATTGTTTATAGTGTCGAATCGTTTGCCCGTGAAGGCAAAGGAAACCAGTGAAGGTCATTTTGAATTTGAACGTAGTGAAGGCGGCTTGGCAACGGGCTTGAACTCATTGCAAACATCCTATGAACAGCATTGGATAGGATGGCCGGGTGTTTGTTTGAAAAGGAAGGCTGATGAAAAGAAAATCAAGGAGGAGTTGGAGAAATTCAATTACCACCCGGTGTTCTTGAGTGCGACCCAATACAATAATTATTATGAGGGCTACAGCAACAGTACTATCTGGCCGCTGTGCCACTATTTTTATGAGTTCTCCAAGTACCGTAGAGGTTTTTGGCAGGCCTATCAGGACGTGAACAGGTTGTTCTGCAAGGAGGTGCTCAAACATATTGATGACGATAGCATGATATGGGTGCAGGATTACCAGCTGATGTTGTTGCCTGGGATGTTGCGTGATGGGAAGGCATCGTTGAAGATAGGCTATTTTCATCATATTCCGTTCCCCTCCTACGAGTTGTTTAGGGTGCTGCCCGAACGTCGTAACTTGTTGAGAGGACTGCTGGGTGCCGACTTCATTGCTTTCCACACTCACGACTATATGCGACATTTCATCAGTGCCGTGGAGCGTACTTTACATCTTGAATTCAAGTTAAACGAAGTCATGGTTGATGGCCGTGCTGTGCATGTGGATGCCTTACCAATGGGCATCAACTACGAGTTGTATCATGATGCTCCAAAGAAGCACCCTGTGAAGGATGCCATAAAACGCATGAAGAGTCAGTTTGGTAAACACAAAATCATCTTGTCAGTAGACCGATTGGATTACAGCAAAGGCATCTTGCATCGACTGGTGGGCTTTGAAACGTTCTTGGAAAAGCATCCTGAGTATCAAAATAAGGTGACGCTGGCCATGATTATTGTGCCCTCGCGCGACAAAGTGAGCAGTTATGCTGAGATGAAACGGCGCATCGATGAGCGCATTGGTGCCATCAATGGCAAATATGCAGGCATCGGTTGGACACCCGTATGTTATTACTATCACCCTTTTCCTTTCAAAGATTTGGTGGCGATGTACAAGTTGGCAGATGTCGCTTTGGTCACTCCGCTGCGTGATGGTATGAATTTGGTGGCTAAGGAGTATGTCGCAACGAAAGACAATGACCTTGGTGTATTGATATTGAGCGAGATGGCAGGTGCGTCTTCAGAGCTTTCGGATGCCATCCAAATCAACCCAAATGATACCGACCAGATTAGCATGGCCATCTGCGAGGCGCTGGAAATGCCTGAAGAGGAGCAGAAAGAACGACTGCAGAACATGCAAGACATTGTTGGTAAGCAGAGCGTTAAGAAATGGGCAGGCGACTTTGTAGATGCGTGGAAAGAAGTTATTGAGCGCAATGAAATGCTCATGAAGAAATATATCTCTAAGAAAGTATTCTCGGACATCAAGCAAAAGTACAATGCCAGCAAACATAGACTCATCATGTTGGACTATGACGGTACATTGGCTGCTTTCCGTAGAGATCCTGAAAAAGCATCTCCCACCACCGAGGTGAAGAACATGTTGCGGAAGCTGTGTGATGACGAACGCAATACGGTGGTCATCAACAGTGGTCGCGATCACCGTACACTTGATAAGTGGTTGGGCGACTTGCCGTTGTCGTTTGCGGCCGAGCATGGTGCGTTCTATAAGGAAAACGGCGTGTGGCACGAGAATGTGGAGCCACAGGCGTGGGACGAACGGCTCATGAACATCCTTCGAGAATTTGAGGACAAAACACCTAACTCGCGTCTGGAAGTTAAAGCTACGGCCGTGGCATGGCATTATCGTAAGGTGGACAACTGGATTGGGATGTTCAGGGCACAACAGTTGATGCACGCCTTGATACCGATATGTTCTCAAAACAATCTCCAGATTATGCGAGGCAACAAGATTGTAGAGGTAAAGCCTACCGAATATTCGAAAGGTTCGGAAGTACAACGTATCTTGAATCAACGTTCTTATGATTTCATCTTAGCCATTGGTGATGACGTGACCGATGAGGACATGTTCAGGGCTTTGCCAGAAAAAGCGGTGACCATCAAGGTGGGTTATGCTTGTGATGATGCCCGTTATAATCTGTTGGGACAGAAAGATGTACTGCCTTTCTTGAACAATTTGCTGTCGTGAGCAAAAAGCATGTGCTAAACGTGACATTTATTAACTCAAATATAAAAAGCAGTCAATGTTTGGTTTAAAACTAACTTGACTGTTGAAACATCATCTAAATCAAACAGACAATCAATCAAAATATGAAATTAAACTACGGCGTGATAGGCAACAGTTGTACGGCGGCATTGGTCTCTGATCGTGCCTCTATAGACTGGCTTTGTATGCCTAATTTCGACTCTCCATCGGTCTTTGCATCTTTGTTGGATCGAGAAAAGGGAGGGTCGTTTGGCTTCGAAGTAGGAGAAGAGTACGAAGTGACACAGGCCTATATACCGCATACCAATATATTGTCGACGACATTCACCTCGGAAGAAGGTGCTTTTGCTGTCGTTGATTTCATGCCTTGTTACCGAAAGGATCATGGTGATGAAAACTACAACCCGGCTGAGGTGTATCGGTATATCCGGCTACTCAGCGGGCATCCAAAGTTTGCAGTCAACTATCAACCGTGTCCTGACTATGCTCGTGGCAAGACCATCTATAACATGACGGAGCAATATATAGAATCCATGTCGTCATCCAACAGCAAAGACCGACAGTATCTGTATTCTTCCCTCCCGTTGCAGGATGTCTTGGATGGAGTTGTTTTCGAACTTGAAAAAGATGAATTCTTCTTGTTGGCATCCAATGAGAAGGTGGTTAAGATAGATCTTGAACGGGAGAAGATGGATTATTGTCGGACGTTGGTCTATTGGTTGAACTGGTCGAACATGACAAAAAAGTTCACCCACTATAACGATGTCATCGAGCGAAGTTTCCTAACCTTAAAACTGTTGTCCTTTTACAATGGTGCCGTGCTGGCCGCTTTGACCACCAGTCTGCCCGAAACGCCTGGAGAAGTGCGCAATTGGGATTACCGCTTCTGTTGGCTGAGGGATGCATCGATGACCATTGAGACGCACATCAACCTGGGACATACCCGTGCCGCAAAGCGCTTCATGCGGTTCGTGGAGTCTACCTTCGTGGGCAATCATAACGGTTTTCAAATCATGTATGGCATCAGAGGAGAACGCGACTTGGTAGAAGAACATCTGGACCACTTCTCCGGCTATCTCAATTCAAAGCCCGTGCGAATCGGTAACGCGGCCTATCACCAGAAGCAAAACGACTCATTCGGTTACCTCATGAATCTGATTTACCAGTATTTCAGTCTGATACCTGGTTCATTAGACGATGTGGAGAATCTCTGGGACATGGTGAAGAACATCATGCGAACCGTCATAGACGACTGGCGCAAGCCCGATAAGGGTATCTGGGAGATTCGTGGTGAGGCTCAGCACTTTGTTTCTTCAAAGGTGATGTGCTGGGTGGCATTAGACCGTGGGGTGCGAATTGCCTCGCTCTTGGAGAAGTACGACTACGCAAAACGCTGGCGTGAAGAGGCCGATAAGGTGAAAGAAGACGTGTGGACGAACGGCTGGAATGAGCAGTTGCAGAGCTTTACGCAAGCCTATGGCAACACCTCGCTCGACTCTTCATTGCTGCTCATGGAGCATTATGGCTTTATTAATGCCGATGACATCTATTTCCATAAAACGGTAAAAGCCATCAAGAAGGCACTCTTCCACAATGGTTTGATGTACCGATACAACGTGGAAGACGATTTCGGACAGCCCAAGTCGGCCTTTACCATCTGCACGTTTTGGTTGATTCGGGCTTTGTTTGTCACAGGTGAGAAGGAAGAAGCCCGCAGCTTGTTCGACGAGTTGCTCACTTATTCGAACCATTTGGGACTGTTCAGCGAGGATCTGGACTTTGAAACCAAAGAGCAACTTGGTAATTTTCCGCAGGCTTACTCACATTTAGCGCTGATTAACACCGCACTGCTTTTTACCGAAGAAGTGAAAAGCATGCACCTATAGTATAAACTTTAAAAACGAAAAATGAGATGAAACGAATGACAATGTACGCCGTGGGTATGGCCCTGATGGGCTTCTCACTGGTTTCATGTAGCACCAGTTCTGGAGAAAAGCAAAATACAGTTGCCGTCATGGGGACGGGAACCGTAAAGGCGCAGCCCGACATGGCGCAGATTAACGTCAGCTTCGCCCATACGGCATCAACCACCCAAGAAGCAAAGAAGTTGGCCGATCAGACGCTGAAAGCAATAACCAAAATCTTGCAGGAGGAGAAAATTGACATTAAAAACCTGAAGACAACCGCCCTCAGTTATCAAGCTGACTATGAGTACAGAAACGGTCGGCGTGTACGCTTGGGACAGAGCGCACAGCAAAACGTCGAGATTACCGTCAGGAATATTGTCAAAGTTGGCGGACGCCTTTCTACGGTGTTGGATAAGTTGGCTGCCATCAGCAATGTGGAAATCAATGACATCAGCTTTGACATCGACCAGAAAACAGATTTGTTCAAGAAAAGTCGGGAACTGGCTTATCGCAAAGCGCATGAAAAGGCCGAACAGTATGCGGCATTGAGTGGCAGGAAGTTGGGCAAGGTGGTTACCATTGTAGAAAACAGCGGAGGTGACGTCTCGTCCGCCTTGTTGAGTAATCGTGCAAAAGCTGAGTACAGCGCAAACGACATGGCGACAGTTCCAACCGGTCAAAACGAAATCAGCACAGATGTGCAGGTGGTCTTCTCATTGAAATAGTGAGGTGACTTGTGAATAGAAAGAAAAGAAAACAGCTAGCGCAAAAAATAAATAAAAAAGAATGCAAATTTAAAAAAAATAGTATATTTGCAAAGAAAATGTTTACAAACACTTGATTGCGGCGGCGGTTTTTCTTCCAAGTGTTTATCATTTATAAAGAAAGGATGGTTAGGAAGAATCTTCCAAACAATAAAATGAAAGTGAGGCCTATATGAAAAAGCACATTTTTATGTATTTATTAGCGGTGGTAACCCTCTTATGTGGATGTACGCAAGAACAAATGGATTCGCTTCCTACAAGCGATTTAAATCAAGCGGCTAATTCCCAAGGAGATCTTTCGAACATGGTCGTATTAGTAGTCAATCGGCTTACGTCCTCCAATGAGCGGGTAGGGTATGTAATGTATGATACCCAAGAAAACAAATATTCATCATTGACGGAGGATGAATACGATTTGCTTTGGACTTGCGCAAACATTGTTGCAAACGGTGATGCTGACATGCAAACACGTGGTGGCGCAGCTTCTCCGAGGTGGCACAGTGCGGGACAAGGTAGTAGTGCTTTGGACGCCATCAGTATAGCTAATAATTTAAAGTCAAGAATCCCAAAAGGACATAATTTCGAAATCAAAGTGGTATATGCTTCAGATAAAAAACACTTTACCGTTTATTGGCGCCTGATTTAGACAACATGAATGATGTCAATTGGAAAAAAATGAATCTACCAACTTGACTCTTTCATTTAAGGGCAATATTGTTTCAACAACATATGAAAGCCAATGAAACGAATAAACCAAACAAGACAATGAACGCAAGCGTTCTGCGAATGAAGTAAATATGTCGACATAAACATGTTGTGCGTCTTTGTTAAATTCACTTTCATTCGGAGAACGCCAGCGTACATTAATTCCGATAATCTGATTCGCTTTCATTGGTTTTATTTGTTGTTGAAACAAAAGAGCATGATAGTATTTGACAGCAAACGACCTTTTTTATGAAAGAGCCGAGTCTACGCAAATTAAAATGTAACTAAAAACTTGGCTGTTTGATAAATAAGTCGTAATTTTGCACCCGCATTTGGTGGCGTGATGTCACCATGCAACATAATAAACTATAAACAATTAAAAAGAACAACATGATTATCGTACCAGTAAAAGATGGTGAAAACATCGAAAGGGCTCTTAAAAAATTCAAGAGAAAATTCGATAAAACCGGTGTGTCTAAAGAGTTGCGTGCTCGTCAGCAGTACAACAAGCCGTCGGTTTTGAAGCGCCTGAAGATGGAACGTGCCATCTACATACAGAAGTTGCGCGACGCAGAAGAGTAAAATCTTCTAAAAAATTTGGTAGTTTAAATTAATTTCCTTATTTTCGTTGCAAAATCTGATGCTGCTCTCTGTGAGAGGATATGCATTCTTTCGAGAGAATGAAGCTTCAGAAGCAATACTTCAACGGAAGGCGTCATGATAGAAGAGTTTTTGAACTACCTGAGATTTGAGAAAAATCGCTCAAAGCTTACAGCTAAAAGCTACGGCGATGACCTGAGGGCCTTTGAACGCTATTTTCAAGGCTTAGGGGATCAAATCACATGGGAGTCGGTAGACTCAGATATCATCCGCGGTTGGATGGAGGATATGATGGATCGTGGGAACAGTGCCACTTCAATTTGCAGAAGATTGAGTGCATTGCGTTCCCTCTATCGCTATTCTCTTTCTCGGGGCTTGGTTCAGGTCAATCCCACCCTGCGTATAGAACGTCCTAAGATGGGTAAACCCTTACCGCAGTTTTTGAAAGAATCAGAAATGGATGAGCTGCTGGATGCCAGCACATGGGATACCAGCTATCAAGATGCGCTCGCGCGTACCATTATTATTACTTTTTATGAAACTGGTATGCGGTTGGCGGAACTGATAGGGTTGGATGATGTTTCAGTAGACTTTGTCAACCGGCAGTTTAAAGTCCTGGGAAAAAGGGATAAACAGCGACTGGTTCCATTCGGTGATGAATTGTATCAAGTTCTTCAGGAGTATTTGAATCAGCGTAACGAACAAATCGTGCGAAAGTCGAAGGCCTTCTTTTTGAGCAGAAACGGTGTACGGATGAACCATAACCAAGTAAGGTATCTTGTGAAGAAGCATCTGTCACTGGTTAGCACGTTGAAGAAACGTACACCGCATGTGCTTAGACACACCTTTGCAACCACGATGCTCAACAATGGGGCAGGACTTGAGAACGTGCAAAAGTTGCTAGGACATGAAAGTCTGGAGACAACCGAAATCTATACACACACCACGTTTGAGCAGTTGAAGAAAGTCTATGAGAAGGCTCATCCCCGAGCTTAACCTTTTTAAAAATAATAGGAGGTATTATGGAAATTAAGATTCAGTCAATTCATTTTGACACTACCGAGAAATTGGAAGCCTTTATAGAAAAAAAAGTAGGCAAGTTAGAAAAAACATTGGAAGATATTCGGAAAGTAGAGGTGCAACTGAAATTAATCAAGCCAGCGACCGCATTGAACAAGCAGACAGCCATAACGGTAGCCGTTCCTGGCAGTACTTTGTTTGTGGAGAAAACTTGTGATACATTTGAAGAGGGTATTGACCTCTGTGTAGACGCTATGCGCGTTCAAATCTCCAAATACAAAGAAAAAATGCGGGCGCATTAAAAAAAAAATCAAAAAAGCTTTGGCGATTAAAAAATAATCCCTATCTTTGCAGCCGTTTTACAACACGTCATAAGCGAGTGGTTTGACGGCTGCATAGAATCGCCTCTTTAGCTCAGTTGGCCAGAGCACGTGATTTGTAATCTCGGGGTCGTTGGTTCGAATCCGACAAGAGGCTCTCCAACAAAAGGAAGTACGAGTTGTGAAAACGAAAAGGGTAGTTACCAGAGTGGACAAATGGGGCAGACTGTAAATCTGCTGTCTTTCGACTTCGGTGGTTCGAATCCATCACTACCCACTTCAGTAGAAGTTTTTGCGGAAATAGCTCAGTTGATAGAGCACTAGCCTTCCAAGCTGGGGGTCGCGGGTTTGAGTCCCGTTTTCCGCTCTCACTGCTGTAATAGCTCAGTGGTAGAGCACTTCCTTGGTAAGGAAGAGGTCCTGAGTTCAACTCTCAGTTACAGCTCTACTTCGGTTCTATTTTATAGATCCATTGTAGAAAAACAAGTTATAAATAAGATTATTCATTTATATAAATAAAAAAGAAAAGCTATGGCTAAAGAAGAATTCGTACGTACCAAACCGCATGTAAACATTGGTACAATTGGTCACGTTGACCACGGTAAGACTACTTTGACAGCTGCCATCTCTAAAACTCTTCATGACAAGGGTTTCGGTGGTCAGGATGTGAAGTCGTTTGACCAAATTGACAATGCTCCTGAGGAGAAAGAGCGTGGTATCACCATCAACTCTTCACACATCGAGTATGAAACTGAAAAGCGTCACTACGCACACGTAGACTGTCCTGGACACGCCGACTATGTAAAGAACATGGTTACTGGTGCTGCTCAGATGGATGGCTCTATCTTGGTTGTTGCTGCTACAGACGGTCCGATGCCACAGACACGTGAGCACGTGCTTTTGGCTCGTCAGGTAAACGTTCCTCGTTTGGTTGTCTTCATGAACAAGTGTGACATGGTAGAGGACGAAGAGATGCTTGAACTCGTTGAAATGGAGTTACATGAGCTTCTTGAGCAATACGAATTCGAAGAGGATACTCCAATCGTTCGTGGTTCTGCATTGGGAGCATTGAATGGTGTTGACAAGTGGGTTGATAGCGTGATGACGTTGATGGACACTGTTGACGAGTGGATTCAAGAGCCAGAGCGTGACCTTGACAAACCTTTCTTGATGCCAGTAGAGGACGTGTTCTCTATCACTGGTCGTGGTACCGTTGTAACAGGACGTATTGAGACTGGTAAGGTAAAGGTTGGCGACGAGATTCAGTTGCTCGGTCTTGGTGAGGACAAGAAGTCTGTTGTAACAGGCGTTGAAATGTTCCGTAAGATTCTTTCTGAAGGTGAAGCAGGTGATAACGTAGGACTTTTGCTCCGCGGTATTGATAAGGATGAAGTTAAGCGTGGTATGGTAGTTGTACACCCAGGTGCCATCACTCCTCACGATCACTTCAAGGCTTCTATCTATGTATTGAAAAAGGAAGAGGGTGGACGTCACACTCCATTCGGAAATAAGTATCGTCCTCAGTTCTATCTCCGTACAATGGACTGTACAGGTGAAATCACTCTGCCAGAAGGCGTAGAGATGGTAATGCCTGGCGACAACGTAGAGATTGAGGTTACCTTGATTTACAAGGTTGCGTTGAACGAAGGTCTTCGTTTCGCTATCCGTGAGGGTGGTCGTACCGTAGGTTCTGGCCAGATCACACAGATTCTTGACGACGTAAAGTAAATTGACCACAAGCGAGTAAGGCATACCTTTTCTCGTTTATCATACAAAGTTCCCGCAATGCGGTTGCGGGGACTTCTTTTACGGGTTTAGCTCAGTTGGTAGAGCACTGGTCTCCAAAACCAGGTGTCGAGAGTTCGAGTCTTTCAACCCGTGCTAAAAAGAAAATCATATGTTTAAGAAGATTGAAAGTTTTTTCAAGAATGTAGTAAATTACTGCAAAGCTTGCTATGATGAACTTGCGCATAAAACTACTTGGCCTACAAGCCGGGAATTAACCCACAGTGCAGTGGTTGTATTATCTGCTTCCCTAGTCATTGCACTGATTGTGTTCTGTATGGACTGGTGCTTCCAGCACTTGATGGGCATTGTTTATCCAGGTTAAATCATTAGGATATGGCAGAAACAAAAAAGAATTGGTATGTACTGCGTGCTGTAAGTGGAAAAGAAGCCAAGTTGAAAGAATACATCGAGGCTGAAATCAAACACAACACGTTGTTACAACAGCATGTCTCTCAGGTTTTGATACCGATGGAGAAACATGCAACCTTGCGTAATGGCAAGAGAGTTGAAAAGGAGAAGATCAGTCTCCCGGGATACATTTTTGTTGAAGCTTCCCTCGTGGGTGATGTGGCGCATACTTTGCGTTTCATGCCCAATTGCTTGGGTTTCCTTGGAGGTTTGGATAATCCATCGCCTGTTTCCCAGTCTGAAATCAATCGTATGCTTGGCGAAGCCGAAGAGACCGAAATAATGAACGGGATTGAAGTTCCTTATGAGGTTGATGAGGTTGTCAAGGTAACCGATGGACCTTTTAGTGGATTTAGTGGCGTCATCGAAGAGGTGAATGCTGAGAAACATAAACTGAAGGTCTTGGTCAAGATTTTTGGACGTAAGACTCCGTTGGAACTAAGTTTTATGCAAGTTGAAAAAGAGGCTTAACGCAGTTACGGGCGTTAGGTTATCTTTCGTATATATTAAATTAAATATTAACAAAAATGGCTAAAGAAGTAGCTGGATTAATCAAATTACAGATTAAAGGTGGTGCTGCGAATCCTTCTCCACCAGTAGGACCTGCTTTGGGTTCTAAGGGTATCAATATCATGGGATTCTGCAAGGAGTTCAACGCCAGAACCCAGGATAAGGCAGGGAAAATTATTCCTGTTATTATCACTTACTATACTGACAAGTCATTCGATTTTGTTCTCAAAACTCCTCCTGCAGCTGTACAGCTCAAGGAGATGGCAAAATTAAAGACAGCCTCAGCTCAGCCTAATCGCCAGAAGGTAGCTTCCGTTACTTGGGACCAAGTACGTACTATCGCTGAAGATAAGATGGCCGATTTGAACTGTTTTACCGTTGAGAGTGCAATGAGACTTGTTGCAGGTACTGCACGTAGTATGGGTATTACTGTAAAAGGGGAATTCCCTGGAAATAATTAAAACTTCAATTAGAAATGAGTAAACTGACAAAAAATCAGAAATCAGTAGCTGAGAAGGTTGAAGCAGGGAAGGCATACACATTGAAAGAGGCTTCAGAATTGGTGAAGGAAATTACCACCACCAAGTTTGATGCATCTCTGGATATTGATGTTCGCTTAGGCGTAGACCCACGAAAGGCTAACCAGATGGTGCGAGGTGTTGTTACACTTCCACACGGAACTGGTAAGGTTACTCGTGTTCTCTGCCTCTGTACTCCTGATCAGGAAGCAGCTGCCAAGGAAGCAGGTGCCGACTATGTTGGTCTGGATGAGTATATCGAAAAGATCAAAGGTGGATGGACAGATGTAGATGTAATCATTACGATGCCATCATGCATGGGAAAAGTAGGTCCTTTGGGTCGCGTGCTCGGACCTCGTGGCTTGATGCCTAACCCTAAAAGTGGTACGGTAACGATGGATGTAGCTAAGGCAGTTTCAGAAATCAAGAAGGGTAAGATAGACTTTAAAGTTGACAAGGCTGGTATTATACATACCTCCATTGGCAAAGTGAGCATGTCAGCTGAGCAAATCTATGGCAATGCAAAAGAGTTTATCTCTACGGTTATCAAGTTGAAACCGACTGCTGCAAAAGGTACGTACATCAAGAGTATCTTTATTTCCAGCACTATGAGTAAGGGTATCAAGATTGATCCTAAATCAGTTGAATAACTCTAAAAGTTTTGTAAAATGAAAAAGGAAGTAAAAGATACTATAATCGTTGAACTAGGTGAGAAGCTTAAGGAGTTTCCACATTTCTATCTTGTAGACCTTACAGGATTGAATGCTGGCGCTACCAGTGCGCTTCGTCGCAAATGCTTCAAGAACGAGATCAAGATGGTTGTTGTGAAGAATACGCTTCTGCGGAAAGCTTTCGACGCCTCTGATGTTGACTATGAACCTTTGTACGATAGTTTGAAAGGCAGCACCGCTGTGATGTTCACACAGACAGCCAATGTGCCTGCTAAACTACTGAAGGAATATCAAAAGGAAGGAATTCCTGCCCTCAAAGCTGCTTATGCTGAAGAAAGTATCTATGTAGGTGCTGATAAATTAGCTGAGCTGGCTGCTCTCAAGAGCAAGAACGAAGTTATCGCAGAGATTGTCGCACTGCTGCAATCGCCCGCAAAGAACGTTGTTTCTGCTCTCCAATCGGGTGCAAACACCATTCATGGCGTGCTGAAGACATTAGGCGAGCGTCCTGAATAATCAACGATGCTCATTCATGGATGACATCAACAGTAAATAATTAGATAAAAAATAAATTAAATTTTTAGAATAAAATGGCAGATATTAAAGCTATTGCTGAAGAATTGGTAAATTTGACAGTTAAGGAAGTTAATGAGTTGGCAACAGTCCTCAAGGACGAGTATGGTATTGAGCCCGCTGCTGCAGCTGTTGCTGTAGCTGCTGGTCCTGCTGCGGGTGCAGCTGAAGCAGCTGAAGAGAAGACATCTTTTGATGTTGTATTGACAGAGGTTGGCGCTACTAAGCTTCAGGTTGTAAAGGCTGTGAAAGAAGCTTGTGGCCTTGGCTTGAAGGAAGCAAAGGACTTGGTAGACGGTGCTCCTGCTACCATCAAAGAAGGCTTGTCTAAGGACGAAGCTGAGAGCTTGAAGAAGGCTATCGAAGCAGCCGGTGCTAAGGCAGAACTCAAGTAAGCTTAAATATTTGGTACTGTATAGCCTTTGAGGTTATACGGTGCCAATTACTTTTATTACGAATGTGGTTAGGATTTGCTCAGTAAGCATGTCCTAACCATTTTGTGTCTTAAGATGACAAAATCCTAATTGGCTCACGGGAATGTTATCCCAATCATAAAATATATGGCTACAAAAATCATTGATAACAGAATTAATTTTGCAAGCGTGCATAATCCGGTTCCTTTTCCGGATTTTCTCGATGTGCAATTAAAGTCCTTCAAGGATTTCTTACAGTTGGAAACCCCACCTGAGGAACGCAAGAATGACGGTTTGTATAAGGTGTTCGCCGAGAACTTCCCTATCACCGATACGCGTAATAATTTCGTTCTCGAGTTCTTGGATTACTTTATCGATCCTCCTAGATATTCCATTGAAGAATGTCTGGAGCGTGGATTGACCTATAGTGTGCCCTTGAAGGCGAAGATGAAACTTTATTGTACAGATCCCGATCATGAAGATTTTGGTACCTTTATCCAGGACGTGTTCTTGGGTACCATTCCATACATGACGGATAATGGTACTTTTGTTATCAATGGTGCAGAGCGTGTTGTTGTTTCCCAGCTGCATCGCTCACCCGGTGTCTTCTTCGGCCAAGGTGTTCATGCCAATGGTACAATGTTGTACTCTGCTCGAATCATTCCGTTCAAAGGTTCGTGGATTGAGTTCGCAACAGACATTAATAATGTGATGTATGCCTATATTGATCGTAAGAAGAAACTGCCCGTTACCACTTTGTTGCGTGCCATAGGTTATCAGTCGGATAAAGACATTCTTCAAATCTTTGATCTTGCTGAAGAAGTAAAGGTGAATAAGAAGAACATGAAGGCTGCTGTTGGACGACGTCTGGCTGCACGTGTTCTTAAGAGCTGGAATGAAGACTTTGTCGATGAGGATACCGGATCCGTGGTGTCCATTGAGCGCAATGAGGTTATCATGGAACGCGAAACTGAAATCACTGCTGAGAATGTCCAAGACATCTTGGATAGTGGTGCTTCAACCCTCCTGTTACATAAGGATTCTGAGATGGCTAACAAGTTTGCCATCATCTTCAATACGCTGTCGAAGGATCCCTCCAACTCAGAAAAAGAGGCAGTTACCTATATTTATCGTCAATTGCGTAATGCCGACCCGGTAGATGACGCCAGTGCCAGAGAGGTATTTAATAACTTGTTCTTCTCAGACAAGCGTTATGACTTGGGAGAAGTAGGCCGCTATCGTATCAATAAGAAACTGGGCCTGGATACCGACATGGATATCCGTGTGTTGACCAAAGATGATATCATTGCGATCATCAAATATTTGATTCAGTTGGTCAACTCTAACGCGACGGTGGATGACATTGACCACTTGTCTAACCGACGCGTTCGTACAGTTGGTGAGCAATTATCCAATCAGTTCTCTATTGGGTTGGCTCGTATGAGTAGGACCATTCGTGAACGCATGAACGTGCGTGACAACGAAGTCTTCACACCCACTGATTTGATTAATGCCAAGACCATCACAAGTGTAATCAACTCGTTCTTTGGAACCAACCCATTGTCACAGTTCATGGATCAAACCAATCCATTGGCTGAGGTCACTCACAAGCGTCGTTTGTCAGCGTTAGGCCCTGGTGGACTTTCACGTGAACGAGCAGGTTTCGAGGTGCGTGACGTACACTATACACACTATGGTCGGTTGTGTCCTATTGAAAGTCCTGAAGGACCAAACATTGGCTTGATTTCTTCACTTTGCGTGTATGCTAAGATCAACGACATGGGCTTCATTGTTACTCCTTATCGAAAAGTTAAGGATACAAAAGTAGACATGAACAATGATCATATCGTGTTCATGACTGCAGAGGAAGAGGAAGATTTGCTTGTTGGACAGGGAAATGCTCCGTTGCGTAAAGATGGTTCATTCATTCGTGACTATGTGAAATGCCGTCAAGATGCCGACTACCCAGTAGTAGATCCTGACGAAGTTGCCTTGATGGATGTTTCTCCACAGCAGATTGCTTCTGTTTCTGCTGCGCTGATTCCTTTCTTGGAGCATGACGATGGTCACCGCGCGTTGATGGGATGTAACATGATGCGTCAGGCCGTACCTTTGCTTCACAATGATGCACCTATCGTAGGAACAGGATTGGAGAAGCAGGTGTGTGAAAACTCTCGTACGATGATTACAGCCGAAGGTGATGGCGTGATAGAATATGTTGATGCTACAACCATTCGTATCTTATACGACCGCACCGAGGAAGAAGAGTTTGTAAGTTTCGAACCAGCCTTAAAGGAATATCGTATTCCTAAGTTCCGTCGTACCAATCAAAATATGACCATCGACTTGCGTCCTATTTGTGTGAAAGGTCAACGTGTGAAGGATGGCGACATCTTAACTGAGGGCTACGCAACTGAAAACGGTGAGTTGGCGCTCGGTCGCAACATGTTGGTGGCTTACATGCCATGGAAGGGATACAACTATGAGGATGCTGTGGTTATTTCCGAACGTGTCGTTCGTGATGACGTGTTGACATCTGTCCACGTTGATGAGTATTCTCTTGATGTCCGCGAAACAAAGCGAGGCATGGAAGAGTTTACCAACGACATCCCTAATGTTAGTGAAGAGGCAACCAAGGATCTTGATGAAAATGGTGTCATCAGGGTAGGTGCACGTGTGGAGCCAGGTGATATCTTAATTGGTAAGATTTCACCTAAGGGCGAGAGTGATCCTTCTCCTGAAGAGAAATTGCTTCGTGCTATCTTTGGTGACAAAGCCGGAGACGTGAAGGATTCTTCTTTGAAGGCCAACCCATCTTTGAGTGGTGTCGTGATTGACAAAAAACTCTTTACGCGTGCAATCAAGACACGTGAGACCAAGAAGCATGATAAACTGATTCTTGCGAAGATTGACGAAGAGTACGAAGCCAAGAATACAGACTTGAAGGATATCCTGGTTGACAAGTTGTTGACTTTGACAGAGAGCAAAAAGTCACAAGGTGTGAAAGATTATACGGGTGCCGAGATTATTACAAAGGGAAGCAATTTTACAGCTGCCGCTTTGAAGAATCTGGAGTATGACGGAATTCAGTCAAACGATTGGACGGATGATGAGCATACCAATGGTCTCATCCAGACATTGATACTTAACTATATCCGAAAATACAAGTTGCTTGATGCAGAATTGAAGCGTCGTAAGTTTGCCATCTCTATAGGTGACGAACTCCCAACAGGCGTTTTGCAGATGGCAAAGGTATACATCGCTAAGAAACGTAAGATTAGTGTGGGTGATAAACTCGCAGGACGCCATGGTAACAAGGGTATCGTGTCTAAGATTGTCCGTGTAGAGGATATGCCATTCTTGGAAGACGGTCGTCCGGTTGACTTGGTGCTGAACCCATTGGGTGTGCCTTCTCGTATGAACCTGGGACAGATATTCGAAGCTATCCTTGGTGCTGCCGGTCGCAAGCTGGGTGTTAAGTTTGCTACACCTATTTTCGATGGTGCTAAATTGGATGATTTATCAGAATGGACAGACAAAGCCGGATTGCCTCACTTGTGTTCTACTCATCTGTATGATGGAGAAACTGGAAAGAAGTTTGACCAGCCTGCAACGGTGGGCGTCACCTATTTCTTGAAGCTCGGACACATGGTTGAGGATAAGATGCACGCACGCTCTATTGGTCCTTACTCTTTGATCACCCAACAACCACTCGGTGGTAAAGCACAGTTTGGTGGACAACGTTTTGGTGAGATGGAGGTTTGGGCTCTTGAAGCTTTCGGAGCCAGTCATGTGTTACAAGAGATCCTCACCATCAAGTCTGACGACACCGTTGGGCGCAGCAAGGCGTACGAGGCCATCGTCAAGGGCGATTCCATGCCAACACCTGGTATTCCTGAATCGTTGAATGTGCTTCTCCATGAATTGCGTGGACTCGGATTGAGCGTGAAACTCGATTAGTAATGAATAGATTGTTTTCACACAATAAAGATAAAGAACATGGCTTTTAAGAAAGATATAAAAGTAAAAAATAATTTTACGAAGATAACCATCAGCTTGGCTTCTCCTGAAGAGATTCTGGAGAATTCATACGGTGAGGTGACTAAACCAGAAACCATCAATTACCGTACGTACAAGCCCGAACGGGATGGCTTATTCTGTGAACGCATCTTTGGTCCTACAAAAGACTACGAGTGCGCCTGTGGTAAGTACAAGCGTATTCGTTACAAGGGTATTGTTTGCGACCGTTGTGGTGTTGAGGTCACAGAAAAGAAAGTACGTCGCGAGCGTTCCGGACATATTGAATTGGTGGTGCCTGTAGCGCATATATGGTACTTCCGCTCCTTACCTAACAAGATTGGTTACTTGCTGGGTATGCCAACCAAGAAACTTGATTCGGTGATTTACTACGAAAAATATGTAGTAATCAAACCGGGACTCATGGAAGGACGTAAAGATGCTGATGGAGCCGAAGTCAATGGATCACATGTCATGGATTTACTGACGGAAGATGAATATTTAGACATCATCGACAATCAACTGGATCCAAACAACGATCGCTTGGAGGACACGGATCCCAATAAGTTTATTGCCAAGATGGGTGCCGAAGCTGTCTATGATTTGCTGGCCAATCTGGATTTGGATTCTATCTCGTACGAGTTGCGCGACCGTGCAAACAACGACTCGAGCCAACAGCGTAAGACTGAGGCTTTGAAGCGTTTGCAGGTTGTTGAAGCCTTCCGTACCAGTACGGATGTCAATCGCCCCGAGTGGATGATCCTGAAGATTGTTCCGGTGATTCCTCCCGAGTTGCGTCCGCTCGTTCCATTGGATGGAGGCCGTTTCGCTACATCCGACTTGAATGATCTCTACCGTCGCGTTATTATTCGTAACAATCGTCTAAAACGCTTGATGGAAATCAAAGCGCCTGAGGTTATTCTGCGTAATGAGAAGCGTATGCTCCAAGAGGCAGTCGACTCCTTGTTCGACAACTCACGCAAGAGCAGCGCGGTGAAGAGCGAGAGCAATCGTCCATTGAAGTCGTTGTCTGACTCTCTGAAAGGTAAGGCAGGACGTTTCCGTCAAAACCTCTTGGGTAAACGTGTTGACTATTCAGCTCGTTCGGTAATTGTCGTTGGACCAGAATTGAAGATGGGAGAGTGTGGCTTGCCTAAGTTGATGGCTGCCGAGCTCTACAAACCCTTCATCATCCGCAAACTCATCGAACGCGGTATCGTTAAGACGGTGAAAAGTGCCAAGAAGATAGTCGACCGTCGTGAGCCTGTCATTTGGGACATCTTGGAGAACGTGATGAAGGGTCATCCGGTGCTTTTGAACCGTGCCCCTACACTTCACCGATTGGGTATCCAGGCTTTCCAGCCTAAGCTGATCGAGGGCAAGGCTATTCAGTTGCATCCTTTGGCTTGTACTGCCTTCAATGCCGACTTTGATGGTGACCAGATGGCCGTTCACCTTCCTTTGAGTAATGAGGCTGTTCTTGAAGCACAGATTTTGATGCTCCAGAGCCACAATATCTTGAACCCAGCCAATGGTGCTCCTATCACCGTTCCTTCTCAGGACATGGTGCTGGGTTTGTATTATGTAACCAAGATTCGCCCAGGAGCCAAGGGCGCTGGCCTTACTTTCTATGGTCCTGAAGAAGCCATCATCGCCTATAATGAAGGACGATGCGACTTACATGCACCTGTGAAAGTGATTGTAAAAGATTTGATCAACGGACAGCTGGAAGACCGCATGGTCGACACGTCAGTGGGTCGCGTCATCGTCAATGGTATCATCCCGGATGAAGTGGGCTATTTCAATGACATCATTTCTAAGAAAACCCTGCGCGGTATCATTTCGGATGTTATCAAGGTCGTAGGTATGGCTCGCGCATGTGAGTTCTTGGATGGTATCAAGAATTTGGGTTATCGAATGGCTTACTTGGCAGGTCTATCCTTCAACTTGGATGATATCATCATTCCTGAAGAAAAGGCAACTATTGTGAAGAAAGGCCAGGACGAGGTAAATCAAATCAAGTCCAATTATGAGATGGGATTTATCACTGATACTGAACGTTACAATCAGGTCATCGATGCATGGACGCATGTCAACAATGAACTGGGTGACGTCCTCATGAAGGAGATGACAGAGAACGACCAAGGATTCAATGCCGTGTACATGATGCTCGATTCTGGAGCCCGTGGTTCTAAGGATCAGATTAAGCAGCTCTCTGGTATGCGTGGTTTGATGGCCAAACCTCAGAAAGCAGGAGCTGAAGGACAACAGATTATTGAGAACCCTATTCTTTCTAACTTCAAGGAAGGTATGTCCGTGCTCGAGTACTTTATCTCCTCGCACGGTGCCCGAAAGGGTCTTGCCGATACGGCTATGAAGACTGCCGACGCTGGTTATTTGACACGTCGTTTGGTAGACGTTTCTCACGATGTCATCATCACCGAAGAAGATTGTGGTACTTTGCGTGGACTGGTCTGCACAGCACTGAAGAGTGGGGATGAGATTATTTCGACGCTTTACGAACGTATCTTGGGACGTGTTTCTGTGCATGACATCATTCATCCGACAACAGGCGAACTGATTGTAGCAGCTGGTGATGAAATTACAGAGGACAAAGCCCGTCAGATTGATGAATCACCGATTGAGAGTGTTGAAATTCGTTCGGTGCTCACCTGTGAGAGCAAGCATGGTGTCTGCAAGAAATGTTACGGACGTAACCTCGCTACAGCCCGCATGGTTCAAAAGGGTGAGGCCGTTGGTGTTATCGCGGCCCAAGCCATTGGTGAGCCGGGTACACAGCTAACCCTTCGTACCTTCCACGCTGGTGGTGTGGCTGGTAATGCGGCTGCCAATGCCAGCATTGTGGCAAAGAACGACTGCAAGATTGAGTTTGAAGAATTGCGTACCGTACCATTCGTTGAGAGTGACGGCGAGAAGGATGTTGAATGTATGAAAGTGGTGAGCCGTTTGGCTGAAATCCGTTTCATCGATCCCAATACCGACATCGTATTAAGTACGCTGAATGTGCCTTATGGCAGCTCACTCTATTACAAACATGGTGACAAGGTGAATAAAGGAAGCCTCATTGCTAAGTGGGATCCTTTCAACGCATTGATTGTTTCAGAATATTCTGGTACCTTGAAGTTTAATGGCGTTGTCGCTGGTAAAACGTACCATGCTGAAACTGACGAGACAACGGGTCTGACCGAAAAGATTATCAGTGACTCCAAGGATAAGTCATTGGTGCCTACCTGTGACATCATCGACAAGAATGGAGAAGTGTTGGGTACCTATAACTTCCCTGTAGGTGGACACGTAGTCGTTGACGACGGGGCAACCATTAAGTCGGGTCAAACTTTAGTGAAGATACCGCGTGCCGTGGGTGGTGCTGGTGATATCACCGGTGGTCTTCCGCGTGTTACCGAGTTGTTTGAGGCTCGTAACCCATCTAACCCCGCTGTGGTTTCTGAAATCGATGGAGAGGTAACCATGGGTAAGGTGAAGCGAGGCAACCGAGAAATCATCGTCACCTCAAGAACTGGTGAGCAAAAGAAGTATCTTGTTTCGTTGAGCAAGCAGATTCTTGTTCAGGAACACGATGCCGTTCGTGCTGGTACGCCGTTGTCAGATGGTGTCATCACACCCGATGATATCTTGGCCATCAAAGGTCCTACCGCTGTACAAGAGTACATTGTAAACGAGGTACAAGACGTATATCGCTTGCAAGGTGTGAAAATCAACGACAAGCACTTCGAAATCATCGTTCGCCAGATGATGCGTAAGGTTCAAATCAATGAGCCGGGAGATACAACATTCTTGGAGCAAGAACTGGTAGACAAACTCGACTTTGCCGAGGAGAACGATCGCATCTGGGGTAAGAAGGTGGTTACCAAGGCTGGTGACAGCGAGGTGTTGAAAGTAGGACAGATTGTGACGGCGCGCAAGCTCCGTGATGAAAATTCGGCCTTGAAACGTCGTGATTTGCGGCCAGTTGAGGTTCGTGATGCTCTTCCTGCTACGTCCACTCAGATACTTCAGGGTATCACTCGTGCCGCTTTGCAAACCAAGAGCTTCATGAGTGCTGCTTCGTTCCAGGAAACGACAAAGGTTCTCAACGAGGCTGCCATCCGTGCGAAAGTAGACCATCTGGAGGGAATGAAGGAGAACGTGATTTGCGGTCACCTGATACCTGCCGGAACAGGACTTCGCCAGTGGGAGAAACTCATTGTAGGCTCGAAAGAAGAGTACGAGCGTATTGAGGCAAATCGCAAGAATGTACTCGATTTTGCTGACTGATAATTCATGAAATGAAAGTAAACGATGCCTAACTTCATCGTCTAACATCATCATAAGGGTGTGTCATTGATAATAGATGGCACACCCTTTTTCTGTTGACATGCTCCGCTCAGCAGTAGATTCACAACGCCCTATTCATTGCCAGCATAAAGCAAGCAGAAGATGGGAAAATCCAAAGCCCCTAATCTGATGACACCGTACAGAATGTGCATCATGAAGAAGAATTGTGATACACTACCTTTTTGGCACATTATACAATAATATTTACTATATTTGCATATTATCTTATCCATATCTTTGGAAAGTCCAACCAGCAGAACAAAAGAAGTGTTGACCGAAAAAAGAAATTAAGCAAAGATGGTTTACAAAAAAGCTGGGCGAGAGTTTTCAATAGAAAACTCTTACGTTTGCAATCGTCATCAGCCAGCCTTGAATTGCTATTCCAAATAACAGAGATCTTGCTGGTGAATCCAAAAGAATGTATGAATACTCCAGATGAATATTTTTTTTCCATTATGGCAAAACATAAAGAACAACATAAGAAATCAATTCGCTTCTTCAACGACCGTGAAGTACGTGCCGTATGGGATGAAGAGAACAACAAATGGTGGTTCTCAGTGCTTGATATTATTGCTGCCATCAACGAGCAAGATGATTACCAAAAGACGAGGAACTATTGGAAGTACCTTAAGACCAAACTAAGAAAAGAAAATAGTCAGTTGGTTAGTGCTACTAACCAACTGAAGTTAAAAGCCTCTGACGGAAAGTATTATAAGACAGATACACTTGATGCAGAGGGTGTAACTCTTTTGGCAAAGCAAATCAATAATACCAAGGCTATGAACTTTCTTGACTGGTTCCTCTATAGTGATAACACTATTGATGGACAGAGCAAGAAAAAGGCTTATCAGCTTTTTGAAAGTGGTATCTTAAAGACTGTAGACCCAGGTACAATCAAATGTTTACAACAAATTCACGCTTATCTCTTTGGTGGTCTTTACGACTTTGCAGGGCAAATTCGCACAAAGAATATCTCCAAAGGTGGTTTTACCTTTGCTAATTGTATGCACTTCCCTGCTACGCTGCAAACGGTTGAACGAATGCCAGAAACTACCTTTGATGAGATAATGGATAAATATATCGAAATGAATGTAGCCCATCCTTTTATGGAGGGTAATGGCCGCAGCACCCGTATTTGGCTCGACCTCATGCTAAAGCGTTCTCTCAAGCGGTGTGTGGATTGGAGCCAAATAGACAAAAACGATTATCTCAATGCCATGCGTGAGAGTGTTGCAGACAGCACGCACATCAAAGCCTTGGTACAACCTGTACTCACCACCAAGATTGATGACCGAGAAATGTTCATGAAAGGAATTGACTATTCATATTATTATGAACAGAACGATTAATCATTAGAATGAGAAGTAATCTGCTAAGGCATTGAACTATTACATATAAGGAGGAGAGAAGGTAAAATAAAAAATACAAACAACTATATATGAAAAAAGAAGTAATTCAAGAACTCTACAACGATTTTGAAGCCGCAGCTGCGGAATTAGAAGGAGTGGAGTGTTGGAGCGCACGTGAACTCCAAACTCTGTTAGGCTATTCCAAGTGGGAGAATTTTTCTAAAGTCATAGACAAAGCTAAAACAGCCTGCGACAAAGCAGGACAACAGATATCCGACCATTTTCCTGACGTCAAGAAAATGGTTAATCTCGGTTCTGGGTCAGAAAGAGAAATCAACGACATGCTATTAACTCGATACGCCTGTTATCTCATTGCACAAAATGGAGACCCACGTAAGGAACAAATTGCTTTTGCACAAACCTATTTTGCCATACAAACACGTAAAACCGAGCTAATAGAACAAAGATTACTGGAGATTGAACGCATCAAAGCTCGTACAAAACTACAAGAAACAGAAAAGCATCTTTCTGGAGTACTCTATGAAAGAGGTATCGACAACAAAGGTTTTGCAACAATTCGCTCTAAAGGAGATCAGGCTCTTTTTCGTTTGAATACGGCACAAATGAAAAGAAAGATGGGAGTACCAGTGAGCAGACCAATAGCCGACTTTTTGCCCACAATAAGTATCAAGGCGAAGGATTTTGCAGCAGAAATGACAAATGTCAATGTGCAACAAAAAGATTTATACGGAGAGGGTCAAATCAGCAAAGAACATATAGAGAACAATAAAGCAGTTCGGCAAATAATGATTCAACGAGGAATCATCCCCGAAAATCTCCCTCCCGCTGAGGATGTAAAAAAGGTTGAAAGGAGATTGGCGAGTGAGGAGAAAAAAGCACTGATCAACAAAACAAAAAAGAAATCATGATATATGAACAACATTTATCCTTCAACTTATCGTGACTGTGTGGATTGGAGCCAAATAGACAAAAACGATTATCTCAATGCTATGCGTGAAAGTGTTGCAGACAGCACGCACATCAAAACCTTGGTACAACCTGCACTCACCACCAAGATCAATGATCGAGAAATGTTTATGAAAGGAATTGACTATTCGTACTATTATGAACAAGAATGAGAAACAATAAGTTATGGCACAACTAACGATAAAAAATCAATAAAAAAAATATTATCAATAACCCGTGATTAAGGAAGATAATACTAACACTAAAAATTCAAAACACCATGGACAAAGGTTTATTGAAAAAATTAACTGCCGAACCAGGAAAGAAACACAAGGTGTCGGATTTCGAAACGAACTACACGGCAGACCTGAAAAAGAAAGAGGGCAAAAAACTATTGAAAGAAAACGTCAAGACGATGGCGGCTTTGCAAAACATGCTTTATGCACATAACCGACATGCTGTGCTAATTATCTTTCAGGCCATGGATGCGGCGGGAAAAGACGGCACGATTAAACACGTTATGTCGGGCATCAACCCGCAAGGATGCCAGGTGTTTTCGTTCAAACAACCTTCGGCTGTGGAACTCGACCACGGCTATTTGTGGCGCATCCAAAAGAATGTACCTGAACGGGGGCGCATCGGCATCTTCAACCGTTCGCACTATGAAGACGTATTGGTGGGAAGAGTTCATCCGGAGATTATCCTCGGAGGACAAATTCCGGGGATGAAAAAAGTGGATGATGTCAATGAGGACTTTTGGGAAAAGCGATATCAACACATCAATGATTTCGAGCGTTATTTGACGGAAACAGGTACGACCGTAATCAAATTCTTCCTCAATGTTTCGAAAGAAGAGCAAAAAGAGCGTTTCCTGAAGCGACTGAACAACAAAGAAAAGAATTGGAAATTTTCTGCCAGTGATGTTGAGGAGCGCCAACATTGGGACGACTATATGGACGCCTATAGCAAGATGCTCACCAAAACGTCAACCGATTATGCCCCCTGGTTCGTCATTCCAGCTGACCATAAATGGTTTATGCGTTACGCCGTTGGTGAAATTATCAGTCAGCACTTGGACAAGTTGAAGATGTATTATCCGCAACTTACCAAAGAGGAGACGGAAAATTTACAGGTATATCGCAAGCTTTTGGAGGAAGAGGGTAAAGCTGAAAAGAAAGATTGAATGCCAGCAAAACGTTGATATCCCTATGAAAAAGTAGCAAATCGTGAATTATTCATGACATTTTTAATAAATATTCGTAAAAATATACTGGTAATTCATTTGTTTTTATTATATTTGTATAGATAATTAACATATAAGTCCTACTGCCTCGATGGTTTGTAGGCATCACCCTTTAACACATAATAATATGAAAGAAGAAGTGAAAAAGACTGCTGAAGAAGTGAAAGACAAGGCAGAAAAACAAGCAAATAAAGTTGAAAAGAAAGTAGAAAAGACGGCTGAAAACATTGCCAAGAAGGCTGACGAAGCGAAAGATAAAGCTGAAAAGAAAGTAGAAAAGGCAGCAGAAAATATTGCCAAGAAGGCCGATGAAACGAAAGATAAAGCTGACAAGAAAGTAGAAAAGGCGGCTGACGACATCGCCAAGAAGGCCGATGAAGCAAAAGAAAAGGCTGACAAAGCTATTGACAAAGCCAAGGACAAGGTTGAAAAAGGAATTGATGACTTGGAGAAAAATGAGCATGTACAAGATGCGAAGAAAAAGATAGAAGAAGTGGTGAACGACCACAACAAAACCGAGTGCAAGAAAGAAACTGAAAAGAAAGTTGATCAAGCAGCAAAAGACTTAAAAGAAAAAGCAAAAGAAACGGCTGACGATGTGAAGGAGAAGGCCAAAGATGCCGTTGAAAACGCAAAAGAAACCACCAAGGACACCGTAGAAAATTTGCGAGATAAAGCAAAAGATATCACTGAAACTGTGAAAGAAAAGACGGATGAGGTGGCCGACAAACTGAAAGACAACGAGAAGGTGCAAAACGCAGCTAAGTTCGTTAAAGAGAAGAGCGACGACGTTTCACAGGCTGTTGACAAGGCTGCTGACAAGGTAGAACGCTCTGGCTTTTGGCAGAAACTGAAAGACATCTTTGGGTTTAAATAACCCGTAGGCGCGAATCATTCAATGATGGCAACATGCGTGACAGGACGCACGCGTTGTTGTGTTCTTTGACCAATTATTGCCTCAAAAACGGCACCTGTAAACTTTCAAACTAGAAAAAAAACGATAGGCAAGCAGGCTGCAAGGTGGGGATGATTTGGCCAGGAAAAGCAAATTTTAGCGGTAAAGCATTGACTTTACCCGTTAAACAGCATCACTTTGGTTGACAATCTGCATGACTTTGCTGCGCAAAAGCATGCAGATATTACTCTTAATGCAATGCTTTTGTCTTTCAAAAAGCTTGCCATGCGGGGCCAAAATCGTGCGATAGACGTTTAAACCGCTATGTATTAACGATATACAAGTATGCTGAATCTTGGGCGTATTCACGGCAAGAGGCAGGTTCGTTTGCAAATTCTTCAAGCATGAAGAGATAGGTTGTCAAAAAATATTCATGTCATTTGGTCGGCATACAGTCATTCGCAACTACACCTTAGTTGCAAAGTTAGTAGGGAAGCACCAATCGTGTTTCCCTATATTTTTCTCCCTAAAAAAGACATAGCGGTATGGATAGGCGAAACTCGTGAGGGCATGAGGACTCATGTTGCTATGCCATTTATCATTTTCTCCAATTGTTGTACAGCCTCAGCCATTTCACTTGCAAATGTTTCTGATGGCTGTAAAAAGGATTCACGTCCCCTTGCCAGAAGGGCATACAATTCTTTGTTCATGCCATCCACATACGAACTGATGGCATATTCAATATCTTCTTTCTGCCACTGCATGGTTGAATAACGATACACCTGCCACTTTTGATGGAAAAAACTATAAGCTGTTTCTATGCTGTCTTTGGGAATCATGAGGTGAGTTGATGAGTTGGTAAGTTTATCAGTTTATGAGTTCGTGAGTTGATAAGTTGGTAAGATGATGAGTTTTTGAGTTAATAAGTTGGTAAGTTGGTGAGTTCTTGAGTTATTTCGTTGGTGGGTTAATGAGTTAAAAGTTTATGTGTTAAGAACTTACTCTATCAACGCATAACGTAGCGTTGATGCAACATCAACCACTACCAAACCCTATTCAGCTCGGCTGAATATTGAAACCCGCCAGCTGCCAGACGCTTTTCCAATTCTTCCCTATCTACATTAAAGTGATAACAGATTTGGTCGAGATTATCAAACTCCTCATCACGCAACAAAAAATTAATGGCGGACACCAACATCGGCGTATCATGTAATGGCAAATAATCCATGTTTCTTTCTCCTATCAATTAATGAATACAAGCAAAGTTACAACAGCTTGCACCCATGTTCCCTGCGACCAAGGGCCTCAAACGGGCATGTCTTTTAGGAAATACAAAGGTAATCAAAAAATTATCATCAATACTGATGTGCATCAAAAAACAAGCGATGGTAAAAATAAAGATGGAGCCAAAGGGGCTGCATCCAACATTTTTACTAATTTTGCAGCTAGTTTTCTTACAACTAATTCTTTAGTAACGCCTTCCAAGCAAGAAGGCAAGATGTTTTTTGTATTTATGAACATTTGGAAGAAATGTGTATTATGCTTGGCCGCCGTATTGTGTCTTGCGGCCTCAGCCCAAAAGCGGTTCACCATCAGCGGATATGTCAAGGACATCCACTCCAGTGAAACGCTCCTCGGGGCAACCATCCAAGACGCTGGCAGCCACATGGGGACCACAACCAACTCGTATGGATTCTACACGCTGACGCTCCCCGCCGGACAGGTTCGGGTGGACTATTCGTATGTAGGTTACGCACGCGTTCAGAAGTCATTTGTGCTGGACAAAGACACCGTCATCAACATCCAGCTGACACCATCGGCTAACCTGCCCGAGGTAGTGGTGTCATCGGCGAAAGATAATGCGGGAATCCTCGCCACCGGCATGGGCGTGACAGACATCGGTGTGAGCCAGATAGAGCACACGCCCTCACTGCTCGGTGAGACAGATGTCATCAGAACCATTCAGCTCATGCCTGGCGTTCAGCCGGGATCCGATGGTGGATCGGCGCTCTATGTCAGGGGAGGCAATGGTGACGAGAACCTGATTTTGCTCGACGGCACGCCCATCTACAAGATTGATCACCTGTTTGGGTTCTTCTCAGTGTTCACACCAGAGGCTTTGAAGAAGGTCACCTTCTACAAAAGTTCTTATCCTGCACGCTACAACGGGCGGTTGTCATCGGTCATTGATGTGAGGACGAAGGATGGCGACATGAACCACTTTCACGGAACGGCATCGCTGGGTTTGCTCACCAGTAGGGTGCAGTTGGAAGGGCCTATCGTAAAGAATCGCACCTCGTTCAACTTCTCGGCGCGCACCACCTACATCAACTGGGTGTTGCAACCGTTTATGAAGGACGACGAAAAGTTTGGCTATCAATTCTACGACCTTCACTTCAAGCTCAACCACCGCTTCTCGCATACGGACCGATTGTATTTGAGTGTGTACCGGGGACACGACATGCTGAAAGAAGACTACAAGGACCGCTACAGCTCATCCAGCTACGAAATCAATTCTGCCTACGGTGACGACATCAACTGGGGAAACACCATCGCCTCACTGCGATGGAACCACATCTTCAGTAACAACCTCTTTGCCAATATCACGGCGGCCTATAACCATTACAACATGCACCTGGACAGCTATGACCACTCATGGCGCACCGACGTTCTTGAGAAGAACAGCGCCAGCTACCGGTCGAAGATACGTGACTGGTCGGCCGCCATCGACTTTGATTACGAGCCGCTTCCCTCACATAGAATCAAGTTCGGGTCGTCCTACACCTATCATACCTTCAGCCCTGAGACCTCTGGAAGCAGCTTCACGGAAGAGGGAAAGGATGGAAAGGTGAACAGATCGGGCGAGTATTCTTCCCCCGGCAATCCCATCTACGCTCACGAAGCCTTGGCTTATGCCGAAGACGATTGGCGGATTCTGCCATCGCTTACCCTCAATGCGGGTGGGGCTGTGTCGATGTTCCATGTCAGGAACAAGTCGTACTTCACGTTTCAACCGCGTGTTTCGCTGCGCTGGCAAGCCCTGTCCGACGTGGCACTGAAGGCATCGTACAGCGAGATGTCGCAATATATCCACCTGCTCACCTCGATGCCCATTGCCCTTCCCACCGACTTGTGGGTTCCCATCACCGATAACATCAAACCAGAAAGGTCAAGACAATATAGTATTGGCGCCTACTACACAGGCTGGAAAGGATGGGAATTGTCGGCGGAAAGCTATTACAAGCAGCTCGACAACGTGCTGGAATACAAGGACGGCATGAGTTTTATGGGATTCTCAGGCAACTGGGAACGTCTGGTTAGCATGGGTGAGGGACGTTCAAAAGGCATCGAACTGATGTTGCGACGCACCACAGGACGTGCAACAGGATGGTTGTCGTACACGCTTTCCAAGAGCGACCGCAAGTTCAGCGAGGACAGTGGCGTGAATGGTGGAGAGCGATTCCCCTTCACCTACGACAGACGACACAACGTGAATATGGTGGCAAACTGGAAGATGACCAAGCGCATCGACTTGGATGCGACATGGTCGTTCTATTCTGGAGCAACCGCAACGATATCCTTGCAAAGAGGATACGAGATGACTCCCGAAAGCATCGGAGAGAGTAGTTATGTATCAAGTCGCAACAATTACAGACTTCCGCCTACGCACCTGCTCTGCTTAGGCATCAACTTCCGCAAGACACTGAAACGGGGCGTTGAGCGAACTTGGAACGTCAGCGTGTACAACGCCTATAATGCGATGAATCCAAACTTCATACTTAGAAAGACTGACGAGTACGGTAAGGAAGTGCCAAACAAGCTGTCCAAATACACGTTGCTGCCCTGTCTGCCATCGTTCACACTCACCTATAAATTCTAATGACAATGAACAGAATGAAAACTTACATATATTGTTGTCTCTCAGTCATGCTCTTCGGTTTGTCAGCATGCGAGAACGAGTTGGAACTTGACACGAAGACGGCCAGCAAGCAACTATCGGTGAATGGATTCATCAATGCCGACAGCACCGTTAACAGGCTGTTGGTGTCGTTCACGGGTATTGACCATCCTACGATTGTCACCGATGCCACTATCAAAATATCGGTCAACGGGAACCTGCGCGAGACCGTTCATGAGCTTCCAGCGGGTTCGGAACAATACATTATCCATGGTCGTTTCAACCCAGGCGACCATGTGCGCATCGAGGTATCCACATCTGACAACAACTATCAGGCTACTATTGAGGAGACGGTGCCGCAGCCCATTGACAAGATTGAACACATCAGCACCGAGTTTATCAAGGACGTAAGCTATGTGGACGAATATGAAATGGCGCGGGTAGACAACCTGCAAAAAATCAATCTCTCATTTCAAGACAATGGAAAGCAGGCCGATTATTACCGTCTGACGCTGGCAGGATACCAGACTATCATGAACACACAGTTTAACTACACGCTGCGAAGAAAAGAGGCCACCTACCGATATTTCGTCAGCGACATGGGCAGTTCGTACATTGCTACGGGCGACCCAATCATCATGGAAGGCAGGGTATGCACACCTTCAACAGACATGGGCTTTGCCTCACCCAACAATGTGGTGAACCAGATGGGTGTCTTCAATGACCTTTTGTTCAACGGACAGGAATGTTCCATCAGCGTATATTCAAAACTGTACCCATTCAATAGGATATCTGATCCAGAGATGAAGACGTCGCTTGACCTGGTAGCAACCATCTCATCGTACACATCAGCGGCCTATTACTATCTGAAAGCCATGAATCTGAAGAAGTCAACGTACTATGATGACTATAACGATTTGACCGGTCCCATCAAGATGCCGTCCAATGTTAAGGGCGGAACAGGCTTGGTAGGATTCTACACTTCGAAGTCAATACCAGTTCATGTCTACGGAACTGATCGATATCCGCACCTATACGAGTGATAGGATAGGAAGACAAAACATGCGAAATGCCGTGTATCAATAGCACTATTGGAGTATTGATACACGGCATTTCTGTAAGAATACACTTGTCAATCTAACAGTTTCTCGCACAACCTGCGTTGCAGCACGCGGGCATCAAGGACAGACATCTCGCTGCTCATCACGGCAAATGCCAAGTCGTGTCCGTTGCTTCCACGGCAATATCCCGCCAGCGAGCTGATACCATAAGGATGAGAAAGGGTGCCGGTCTTGGCGCGTATCTTGCCCCGTGTCTTGGGTCCTGTCATCTCATGTGCCAACGAACCATCAACGCCAGCAATCGCAAGGTTTTGGATAAGCATCGTGTGAATACTCTTATCCTTATAGCCATACACGAGAATCGCCGTCAATGCTTGGGGAGAAAGACGATTGTGGGTACACAAACCACACCCATCGTGTACAACCAATGAGGTGTCGGTCATGCCGAGATCTTCCCTTAAAAACTTTCTAAGATATGCTACCCCCGTGGCTGTTGGGTCGGCTTGCGTGTTTATATGGTGGCCAATGGTGTACAGCAGAGCGGTGGACTGGGTGTTGGAACTGTTCTTCCACATGCGCTTGACAATACGATGGATGGGGGTACCGTATCTGTAAATAGCCTTTGATCCAGCGGGCATTGTACCCAATACCACCTGACTGTCAGCGAAAGCGATACCTTGAGTGCGCATCACACTCTTCAAACTCCTCATCACTCGAGGCGCACCTTTGTAAAACAAGCCGTATCGACTGAAAGATAAATCCCACGGATACCAATGCTCTTCGCTTTTCACAGGCTCCTGAATCACAAGATCTACATAGATCTTGCCATTCACTCTATTGATTCCTCTCTTTTTTGCAGCCTGCCCAAATCGCACAAGTTCCTGTTCGTTGAGCTGTGGATCCAGGCTTCCCTTGAAGGTTAGGTCGCCTTGCAGGGCGCCATCAGACACCTTTCCCCGCTGATACAAGCCCGTAATATACAGATAGTCGCTGCCCAAGAGGTGTAAACCCGCCACGCCACAGAGCAACTTCAGGCACGATGCCGAAGGCTGTGACAAGGTTTCTTGGTAACCATACACGGGCTTGTCCGCGGTTAGGTCGTACACATGAAAGGCGAATTTGCCCTGCACCCTGGGCCCTTGTGCGAACGTTGCCAAGCGAGAACGCAAGCTATCGTCAATAGCTATATCAAGTTTTTTTCCTTTTGTTTCTTCCTGATGCTTATCGCTACAAGCCATGAACAGCAGCGCAACACTCATCAAAATCATCAACGGAGTTGGCGCAACCGCCATCGTTCTAAAGATTTTCCTCATAGGCTGCAAAGGTAATCATTTCTTTCCTAAACAACTTATCACAAAGGAAAGAATGAAAACCGCCCAGGTACTCATCTACTCAAACGTGATTTCACCAAAGAAATCGGGACGATGGAAATCGGGTTTCTCGATGTTGATTGGGTTCCACGACAGGAAATGTGGCTTCTTCAAGGCGTCACCACACTTGTAGAAGTTGGCGCGAATGGTCTTACCAGTCAGGGATTTGATGTCATGCATGAAGAAAGTCTTGAGTGGAATGATGAAAGCCATCTGCCAATCATATGGCCCTTTGAGTTCTTCAAAAGGTCGACGACCAAGCGATGACCAGCGGTCAACCTGGTCTAATACCGTCTGAGGGGCTAACGTTCTGCCTTCTCTTCCCTTGCCACATCCCACCAAGATGGTTCCTGCACAATTGCATTCTATATTATAATAGGTGCCATCATCAGCGGGTTGTGAGAAAAATTCGCAACAGGAGTCCTCCCAAACATGCCCATTATCATGAGGAGCCGCCGCGCGGATGGAGTCTTCTTTCACACGAAAGTGCAAAAAGATAGCGCGGTCACTATAAGCAATTCGAAAGACCACCTGTGGCGTATAGGGATATTTCTCGGCCCAGTTGGCTTGATTGATAACATGATATTCTACCCCCTCCGCATCCATCATAGAAGGAATGATGGCTGCGGCATAAGGATGCTGCTTGAGTTTCTTAACTGTTAGTTTTTCCATGACAGATTTATTGATTCAGACAAGTACGGATGACGGACACCATTTCCGGTTCATGAGCGCAAACACGACGGAACAGACACAACTGATTCTGCGTGCGCACCAAATTATGCTTGTCGTAGTTAATCTTATAATAGGTATCGCCATTGATGTAATCGGCCAGGAACCTCACGCACTGCATGTACGGAAAGAGCTTGGCGGCATACGGCAGATTCTCTATTTCGATGGGTTCCAAGAAGTCTTGAGCCGATTCGAGATAGCCCCTTGTAAACGCCTCAAAGATGTCCATCCGGAAGTCTATTTGGTCAAATTCTTTTGAATCTTCGGCAACGGTATTGGCACCTGTGCGCAGGAAATCTCCATAGTCAGAGAACACGAAACTGGGCATCACCGTATCCAAGTCGATGACACACAGCACTTTTCCATCCTGGTCGAACATCATGTTGTTCACCTTGGTGTCACAATGACAGATGCGTTTCTTCAATTTTCCCTCGCGATACAAACGTTCGGCCTTGCACATCTCCTCGGCATACTGCTCCAGTTCGTCCAAGATAGGTTGTACCTCGGGCACTCTTCCTACCTTATCTTCGGCTACGGCCTCGCGCAATTGGCGCATGCGCAGTTCCATGTTGTGGAAATCGGGAATAGTTTCGCCCAGCTGTTCAGGCACGTCCACCAGCATCGACTCGAAGTTTCCAAAGGCCTTACCGGCATGATATGAGTATTCAGGATTGACGGTTTCATAGGTTTTGGCATCAGGAATGAACAAAGAGAGCCGCCAATACTGCCCTTCATCATCCTTGTAATAAGTTTTTCCTTCAGTCGTTTGGACAAACCGAAGTACCTTTCTATCCAAGTCGTCCTCACCCTTTTCTTCCAGTTTTTGGCGGATGTGCGCCGTCACCACCTCAATATTGCGTTGCAACAGGTCTACATCCGTAAAGATGGCGTCGTTGATGCGCTGCAACACATAATCAGGAGTGTCCTGACCTTGTGTCACCACTCGATACGTATCGTTAATCAAACCATTGCCCAAAGGCAATATGCGGTCTACCGTCCCCACGGTTTCAAAGTGAGAAACAATCTGTTTAAGTTGTTCATTTTCCATGCATCTTGTTGTTTGAGGGTTGATTTTTTCAATAGATACGGCGCATTCCAAGACCGCTCCATCGTCTCCTGTTCATGATCGTAATAGATACCGCAAAAATAAAGAATTATTCCCAAACGACAAAATACGAAGGTTAGGAAGATGCCTGCTTTATCTTATAGAGCCACTTGCCGCTGAACAATCGGTACAAGAAGATGCAGCCTCGGAAGGCCAATTCAATGGCCATGGCCGTCCAAACGCCCGCCAGTCCATATTGAGGAGCCAGCATAGCGGCCAAGGTAAGGCGCACGCACCACATGGACAGCAAGTTCATCATGGCGGGTTTCAGGGTGTCACCAGCCCCAACGCACACACTGTAAACAACGATGGCAGCGGCAAAGAAGGGTTCGGCGAAGGCCTCGATGCGCAGGCTCTGGATGCCCAACATACGGATTTCCTCCACCGGTGTGAGCACACCAATCATCTCCGGGGCGAAGATGTACATCAGTATACCCATGAAAGCCATGACGCCCATGCCCAGCCAAACCGTCATGTGGGCGAAGCTCTTGCAGATGTCATAGCGCCTGGCACCCGCACTCTGTCCCACCAACGTGGTTGCCGCTTCACCGATACCATATCCCGGCATGTAACAAAGGCTTTCGGCGGTGATGGCGAAAGTATTGGCTGCGATGGACACCTTACCCAAAGGTGCCACGATGATAGTGCTGACAATCTGCGCGCCACTCATCAAAATGGATTGCGCAGCCATAGGCGCACCTATCTTCAAGGCGTTCGTGACATAGTTTGACATCCATCTGAAGGGGCCCTCGTCTTGCTTCAAAGCCAAAATCTTGTTGCGGAAGATGGCGAAGTAGGCCTGCATCACCGAACCAATGAGGTAGGCAGTTGCGGTTCCAAAAGCCGCTCCCAACACCCCTAAATGCAAAATGTAGATGAAAAAATAATTAAAACAAACGTCCATGATGCACATGCCCACACTCATCATACTGGGTATTTGCATGTTGCCCGAGCATTTGAGCATGGCCCCAGTGAGGTTGGCCAGTTGGATGAAAGGCATGGCTAAGGATATCACAAGGAAATAGAGGGAGGCGTCGCGTGCGATGTCTTCCGTTCCGCCCAGCCAGTAGGGTAGTGGTTGATAAATAAACAGAGCAATGACCGCAATAATCACACTTAACAGAAGACAACAGATGAGTCCATGCCTGAATACTTGTCGTGCTTTCACAAAGTCGTTGGCTCCGATGAAATGGGCCACCTGCACGGAGAAGCCCATCGATGCCGCGGCGGTGACGCTGCTCACCAACCAGGTAGTACTCTCCACCAAACCAATTGATGCTGACGGATTGGTTCCCAAATGTCCCACCATCGACGCGTCGATGAAGAACATCAATACGGTGGTAATCTGGGCAAGAATAGACGGAATACTCAACTGTACAATCAAGTTGAGTTTCTCCCCATTCGTCATGACCCTTCCCTCACGAATGCTGGCCAGCAATGCATCTGTTTTGTTCGTTGAAAACATCTCGTTTAATTCTGTGATAAAGATAGCGCCAGCCGAAGACAAAGGAAGTTTACTTGCTTTGTTAAGGCGCAGCCTATCTTCTGCAAAGGTACGGATTATAATTTGTTTTGTGTGAGATTTTTCAGAAAATCCTTTACGATTACGTTCCATGTATCAACACATCGTCCAGACAGGCGGAACGTGATGAATCACGTCCCTACATTGTTCGATAAAATGACAATAAAATGGAACGTAAAAATGTGAAATCTAGAAAAAATCAATAGGCTTATGGTAGGCAAGCGGTCACCATTTTCAGTAAGAAATCTTCATTTTTGAGGCAAAACCATTCGTTTTACCCAACTAGTAGGGTCACTTTGCGATGTAATAGATACCATATTTAAGGGTAAAAGCATGCTTATTGAGCCTAAAGAGCAATGCTTTTACATGGAAAGGTATCAAAAATAGATAAAACAAGCGACAATTAATTCTCAAGTTATTGGTATTCAGTCAATTAAAAACATGCTTTATTTTTGGCGTATTTTCGACCAGACCAGAGGTTGATGACTTAGAAGCAAATTATAGAAGGCTTGTTGTCAAGAATATTTCCACTACGCATCATTCTTTTCAGTGCCATTGCTTGCTCAACTACAACGTCGCAGGGGGCATCATCAAACGAGCAGATGGTGAAAACAAGACATAAAAAAAGCGATTCACCTCTTCAGTGTAATCGCTCCTTATCATATTGATTTCTTTCTATAATCTCTCAAAAAGGGAAGTATTCTTGTTTCTCTCACGCCCCTCCCGCAGCGTAGCCAGTGCAGCATATTGCTGCGACTAGGCTTTTCATCCAATCCTAAACAATCTTTTACCTAACCTTCTCCAACGCTTATCGTGTGGTTGGAGCCTTTTACTATTGAAGATTTCTCCTTACTAACAACCTTAATTTTTACCTTAACTAACCCTATTTTCGTCTATCCTAAAACACTTTTACCTTGACTAAACCTATCTTCTGTCTATCCTAAATCTTATTTACCTTGACTAATACCTCTTCTGTGTCTATCCTAAAATCTTTTACCTTTACCAATACCTCTTCAATGTTATCCTCTGTCAAACTTTCTCTTTACCAACTAATACCTGATATCTTCATCTTTTACCTTTGGGTCTAATACTTATGATATCTCTCAAATTTTCAATTGAATCGATTTCATTTCGAACGTCTCCCGACATCCTTTTTGTCTCATTGACGTTGCAAAGATACTGCTGTTTCCGTACACAACCAAGAAACTGTAGGTAGTTTTTACACAAAAACAATGTTTCTTGATGTAAATCAAAATGAAATTGATATATCCATATAACAACAAAAGGCCAAGCAAGTCGTCCGAATTTGAAAGACTTGCTTGGCCTTTTTAATTGGCATTCAGTCTATTTCTTGATCCAAGAACCTGATACTGCACCTGCTCGGGTAGGAGCTTTAGGGCGATAATAGCCCGCCAAACCGATATCGAAAATCAGCGTTGAATAGCCGGGGATTTCGCTTTTGGGAGCTTTCTCCGTACCATAGCCCAATTTATAGGGAATGTAAACCTCCCAACGGTCGCCGATAGACATGTGCAACAGTGCCGTGGTAAAGCCGTCGACAAGTCCACTCACTGCAAATTTGGCAGGATTCATGGTCTGCGGATTGTACGCACCCGAATAGCTACGGTCGAACAAATAGCCTGATGTATAGGTGGTCGAGGGGATGAGACGACCACGATAGTTCACCATTACCGAATCGGTGTACAGCGGACTACCCGAGGTACTGTTGCCTCGTTCCAATACATGCACGATGATATAATTGTTCAAATCGGCATGAAATTTATGTCCATCGGCTGGCAACGACCAGTTGCGAATGATCATCCAGTTCTGGTCGCCCTTCGCAATTCGCTCTTGCGTGGCGGCATGAAGCTGTGCGAAATAGGTTTCGTTCTTATGTTGCCAATCGGCAAACTCTTCCACCTCGCCGCTGTCTTCGCTACACGATGCCATCGTGAAAACAGCCATCATGAGCAGGAGAAGGTAGCATATTGAATTTTTCTTCATTGTCGTTTCGTTCTAATTTGCCTACATAAGCCTTGGATGGCTTGCGGGCAGTGAGATTTATTGCATTTTTTTCAGCAAACTGGTAATACTTACCTTTTCTTCTATCACCGAGCACAACTCGCTGATGTCTACGCGCTGCTGTTCCATGGTGTCACGATGGCGTAGCGTCACCTTGTTGTCTTTCAGCGTGTCAAAGTCAACCGTCACACAGTAAGGTGTGCCAACCGCATCCTGACGGCGATAACGCTTACCGATAGAATCCTTCTCGTCGTAGCTCGTATTGAAATGGAACTTCAGCAGGTCTACTATCTCACGCGCCTTCTCGGGCAAACCCTCCTTACGCACCAAAGGCATCACCGCACATTTTACAGGTGCCAATGCTGCCGGCAAACGAAGCACGACACGCTTCTCGCCGTTCTCTAATTCTTCTTCCTGATAGCTGTGGCACATCACGGAGAGGAACATGCGGTCTACGCCAATAGATGTCTCGATGACGTAAGGCACATAGCTCTCGCTGGTCTCTGGGTCGAAATATTTCAGGTTCTTGCCACTGAACTTCTCGTGTTGTGACAAGTCGAAGTTGGTACGCGAATGTATGCCTTCCACCTCTTTGAATCCAAATGGCATCTTAAACTCGATGTCGGTGGCCGCATTGGCGTAGTGGGCCAGCTTCTCATGGTCGTGGAAACGATAGTTTTCTGCACCGAAACCCAGTGCCTGATGCCACGCCATGCGTGTTTGCTTCCATTGCTTGAACCACTCCAACTCGGTGCCGGGCTTCACGAAGAACTGCATCTCCATCTGCTCGAACTCGCGCATACGGAAGATAAACTGGCGCGCCACAATCTCGTTGCGGAAAGCCTTGCCGATTTGTGCGATGCCAAAAGGCAGCTTCATGCGCCCCGTTTTCTGCACGTTGAGATAGTTCACAAAGATGCCTTGTGCCGTTTCTGGTCGCAGATATATCTTATTGGCAGCGTCTGAGAGCGAGCCCATTTCGGTGGAGAACATCAGGTTAAACTGGCGCACATCGGTCCAGTTCTTGGTGCCACTGATGGGGTCTACGATGCCTTCATCCAGGATAATCTGTTTCAGTTCAGCCAAATCGGGACCTTGCATGGCCTGTGTGTAACGCTCATGCAGGGCATCACGCTTGGCCTGATGGTCGAGTACGCGCTGGTTGGTGGCCCTGAATTGTGCCTCATCGAAAGCATCACCAAACCGCTTGGCAGCCTTAGCCACCTCCTTATCAATTTTTTCTTCGTACTTAGCAATCTGGTCCTCTATCAGCACATCGGCCCGATAGCGCTTTTTCGAGTCGCGGTTGTCTATCAAAGGGTCGTTGAAAGCGTCCACGTGTCCACTGGCTTTCCAGATGGTGGGGTGCATGAAGATGGCCGAATCGATGCCCACGATGTTGTCGTGCAGCAGCACCATGCTCTTCCACCAATATTCTTTGATGTTCTTTTTCAGCTCAACACCATTCTGTCCATAGTCGTAAACGGCTGCCAAACCATCGTATATATCACTGCTGGGGAACACAAAACCGTATTCCTTGCAGTGGCTCACAATCTTTTTGAAAACATCTTCCTGTGCCATATCTTATATCCTATGAGTATATTTTCGGACAAAGATACGCATTATTTTTGAGTACTTTGCTATCTCGGCTTAAATACTTTAGATTTTTGCAACGGATCTCTTATTTATAAGGACTTTGTTCCTTTACAAATACCGCTTTATAATGTATCCGTGACAAAACAGCATCAACTAAAAAACATCTGCGACACCCCTATTAAAGAGCGTCGCAGACGTATAATAATTCAAGAGCATGCTATAACGAGAAATACTATTTAATCTCGTGCCATCCCTCATTTTGTTCTATCCCATGATACCGCACCTCCGACCAAGGTATGGGATAGTAATATTGGTTAGCCCTGAACACCCGTTCGGCTGCCTGACTCTTCAGGTCGCTGACTGTATAGGTAGTTGTACCATCTGCTAACTTGACAGTCTTCATGCTCTGCAAAGGGTTGGTGGAACCGTTCAATTTGTCGAACGCTGTTCCCAATCGAAGATAATCCCAATATATAGACTCCTCGAAAGCTAACTCCACACGACGCTCATGAAGTATCTGCTCAAGCGTAATGGAGGGCAAAGCGTCCATGTGTACTCTCTGTCTAACCTCGTTAACAGCCCCCAAAGCCTTGGCAGCATTGCCCACACGGAACTGAGCCTCTGCATAATCGAGCAGTGCCTCAGCGTATCTCCAAATGATATAATGCTGTTTGCTGCCATATTTGCTATCGCCGAAAAGCTCTGTTTTGGGGTCAAGAAACTTACGCATGTAGTATCCTGTGCGTGTTACAGCAGCGTTACGGCTGGTACCGTATTTCGTAAGGTCAGCGCCAGGCACCTCCTTTCCCTTGTCCACAGCATAATGTATCTCAAACTCATGTTTGTTATACGTTGAGCCATCATAAGTAATATTGGCGTAAAAGCGATAATCACGGTTAGCGTACGGATGTTGTGCGTCATAGGTTTTGCCATCTCGCATACCATATTCATCCACGTGATTCTGGGTGGGAACATAGGCACAACTGGTTCCTGCAAAGAATGGTGAGGCAGCATCTTCGTCGAGACGGTGTCCGAAATCATCCACAATACCGTCAGCACTGTGTTGAACCTCGTATATAGACTCCGAACTGTTGTGAAGTCGGAAAAGTGAATTGTAACTCTCGGCTATCTCATTTTCGGTGTTGCCTGTAACCGGCACTAATGAGTAGCATCCCAAACGCATCAATTCTTCATAGGCATTAACAGCTTTTTGCATCATCTCTTTGGAACGATCAGACTTGAAGCCGTAGATGGTTTTGCCCTTGTTTTGGAATGCTGGCGACCCCACCCAGAAGTACGCTTTGGCTTTGAGCATGATAGCTGCACCTTTTGTTACACGTCCCACATTCTCTGGTTCGTTTCTCACGGCGAGTAGATTGGCAGCCTTGTCTGCCTCCGTAGCGATATAAGCCACCATCTCCTCGTATGAGGAACGCGGGAATGTGCGTTGATCATTCAACGGGTCGTACAATTCTTGAATAAGCATTGGTGCACCAAAACGACGGAGGAGTTGGTAGTAATACCATCCCCTAAAGAAGTGAGCCTCACCCAGAACACGATTTTTATGTGGTCCATCGGCTATTTCGTTTGCATTGGCTAACAGCCTATTGATGTGCTGTATCATTTCATAGTCCTTGCCCCACTCATTTAAGCCCGCAGTATTGATAGCTTCTTCTTCGCCAGCCACTTCCTCAGCAAAAATAGTACGGCTCCATTCTGTACGCGAGTAGGTAATTTGGTCGGTAAACCATCCTGTATACGGTTTTGACATATAGCGCAAAAACCAACTTGTGGACATCATTGTGCTGAAACCGTTGGAAAGATTGTGGTACCATACTAAGCTGTACTCGTCCAAAAGGTTGGGGCTTGCCCAAATACTCGGCTCCGCAAGTTTATCAACAGGTGCGTCATTAAATAGGTCGTCACAACCTGTTGTCACAAAAGTAAGCGACAAAGAGGCAAAGCCAGTCAATATATATTTACTAATTCTGTTCATAATCATAAGTTTATGTATTTCTTGTTTAGAAACCAATATTCGCATTGATACCATAAGTGCGCTGGATGGGATATCCTCTCATTGATTCGGGGTCCATGTACTTGAGCTTGCTCCATGTATGAAGGTTACCACCCATCAATGATATACTAAGCGATGATAGTTTGAGCTTGCTCAGCACAGAGGAGGGCAACGAATAGCCGACACTGACAGATTTTAAGCGTACAAAGCTGTTGTCTCGCACCCAGAATGATGACTTCTTACGGTTGTTGTCTCTTGCCGTTGCCAACTTGACGCGTGGGAACGAAGCGTTGGGGTTCTCGGGAGTCCAACAATCTGTGAGGTGGTAATCTTGGAACTTGGGCAAGCTACTGTTTTCTAATGAGTACATCTCGCTTACATATTGCTTGAAGCCTGCCACTCCTTGGAACATTACACTCACGAAGAACCCTTTGTAACTCGCACCCAAACGTAAACTTCCAGTGAAATCGGGATATTGTGAATCTCTGAAAGGTTTCAAGTCTTTATCATCCAAAACACCATCATCGTTCTGATCTTTGTATTTGATGTCGCCGGGTTTTATCGTTTTGTTTTTACCGTTGTACGACCCGTCTTGGTTGAGTTTCCAATTATCGATCTCTTCTTGTGTCTGGAACAAACCTAACGATTCGTACATCCATGTAGTTCCCGTGCTTTGTCCTTTTCTGCGCATGTTCTCCAACTGGTTGGATTCGTCTCCCCAGTCTATCACTTTGTCACGTCCTAATGACAACGTGAGTGCAGCGTCATACCTAAACTTGTTGATGCTGTTTCTGTGCGTGAGCGTAAGATCCCATCCCCAAGCCTTCAACTTGCCAAAATTCATCAATGGCACACTACCATTGGTACCTGTGGAAGCGGGGTACAGATAGTCGGGAGCGGGCGTCAGCATATCCGTACGGTAGCGAACGTAATACTCATAAGTAAGCCCAAACCTGTTATCCCAAAACCCAAGGTCTATGCCAACATTGTAATCACGGTTCTTTTCCCATGACAAGTGTGTGTTGGGATAGTTTCCTGTGGCCACGATAACTGCTGGTTTGAACACGCCGCCTACATTGTAGCCATAGGCGGGAGAGTAAATGTATTTAAGCAAGTATGAGTAATCTTGCACACTTCCATCACGCCCTAACAAGCCGGTAGACAAGCGAAACTTAACATTGCTCAACACTTTCTGCCTCCAACTCTTGAAAAACTCTTCATTAGAGAGAATCCATGATGCAGAGACCGTTGGAAAAAACGCCCAACGATGATCGGGGTGGAACTTTGCTGACCCGTCCATACGGAAGCTGAACTCAGCGAAATATCTATTCGAGAATCCATAAGTGGCACGTCCAATCAACGACGCGCGCTGTACCTCGCTGTCAACTCCATGCAACGTTCCTGTATTGGTCGAACCAAGAACCTCGGGATATAAACCAGGCAAGTCGTTGTTGGTTCCATCCATAGATTTGCGCTTATAAGATTGGTAGTTAGCCACTAACAATCCTGTCACATGGTGTTTGCCACCAAACGTGCGGTCGTAATTTGCACCAAACTCTATCAAAGCGTTGTCAACAAACTGGGTCCCCTGATATACACTTACTTTGGCTTTAGGATAAATAGTAGTCTTGTCCACCGTTATCTCCTTGTTTTTTTCATTGTACAAATACAGCGTCACGGGATTGTTATAGGTCTTGTTTAACGAGCTGTTATTATCAACGGTTACCCTGCCGTAAACTGAAAGTCCCTTAATCCAAGGCAATTCCCACTTCAGATTAGCCGTAACGGTGTTCATCTTGGTTGTCATTTGTTTATAACCTCCTAATCCGCGCACCGATATCAAAGGGTTGGCATGACCGATACTTGCCAAATCGCCATTATCGTAGACAAACGGTTGAGTCGGGGCATAACTGTATGCTGCGTCGATAGTGGTGTAGCTTGTATTCTTATATTCTGATCGAACGCCACTCATGTCAAGTGATAGTGTCAATCCTTTGGCTAACGTGGCATCGAGTTTTGCGGCGTAATTAAAACGATCGCGCCCTACGCCACTATACAATCCCACCGTATTGGTATAGGCACCAGAAATGTAATACCTTACAAACTTGTTACCGCCAGAAAGAGATACAGCGTTTGTGGTGGACGTTCCATGCGATTTCAGATAGTCGAGCAAATTGGTATCAGCATATTTATTGGGCATGGATTGTGTCCTAATTAGCTCCAATTCTTCCTCTGTATAAGGCTGAGCGTTTCTCACACCCTCCACCGCCTTGTTATAGAGCTTGGCATATTCGTAACTCTTTAAGAAATGAGGGAATTGCGTAGCTTCTTGGATATTGAACTGTCCACGATAGTTCACACGCACTTTAGAGTCGCCAGAAGCGCGTTTTGTTTTGACGAGTATAACGCCATTGGCAGCGCGCACACCATAAACGGCAGCGGCAGCAGCGTCCTTAAGGATGGAGATACTCTCTATATCATCAGGATTGAGGTCAGACAGGCGCTGTTCACCCTCCGTGGTATTCTCCGAAAAACGAGGAATACCATCTATGACCAACAAAGGCGAACTGACCGCTCCCGACATGGCACGAATACGAATGGAAGCTTCTCGAGCCGCACCTGGGTCACCAGAGAGTGACATTACTTGTAAACCAGCCACCTGACCATTCAAAGCTTGGTCGAGGTTGGGGGTTGGCATGCGCAACAGGTCTTCGCCCTTCACCGTCTCGATAGAGCTGGTCAGCGCCGACTTTTTCTGTGTTCCGTAACCCACCACGACCAGCTCATCCAAGTTTTGAGCATCTTCTTTCAGCTTGATGTTTAAGAGTTTGCCAAGAATAGTCTGCACAACAGTCTCTTTATATCCTAAATAAGACACGACGATGTTGTTCTTGCCCTTGGGCATCACAATCTTAAAATTACCGTCCTTATCAGTAATCACACCTGTTTTTTCTCCCTGTGCCTTCACCGCCGCTCCTATGATAGGAGTGCCTGAGGAGTCAACAACTTTTCCTGATACGGTAATGTCTTGTGCCAATACAGGCATGAAACACACAACCGACAACAGCAATGTTAATAAAAAGGATTTTCTCATAGCCTTATTTCTTTAGCAGTTTATCTATTTGCAAAATTTGATATTCGTAGTAGTTGCGCGTCTTCGTATCTCCCGTCGTTCTCTTCTGCTTATACAGGGCTACCACTTTTTTCAGTTGACTAAGCATAAGTGGCTCCAGCAAGTTGGACGACAAGGCTGGCAAACCATAGTTAATGCGCATGAAAGAATATTCTGCTTCTGTGTGGCTGCATGGCAGAGCGGGCAGGCAAATGTCATCACTCAAATCATCTTGGAGCAATGACAATCCTTTCTTTTTAGAATTGTTGCCGTCCAATCCGGCACTCTTCTTGAAAAGCGAGATAATGGAAGCCTGCAAATTAATGTCCGATTCAGAAAGAGCCTTACCCTTCAATGTGTTTTGAAATATCTCATTGAAAGCGTCGTTCATATATTGTCCGAGACTATAATTCTTATTCGGATTAACTTTATAACCCTCGCTCACCCTGAACAATGTGGTGGCGCCATAGATACCACCAACCAACGATTTTTGCAGCTTCATATTTACAGTGGACGGCAAATCCAATTTCACTAACAACGATTGCGGAGACAACCACGAGTTGTATGTGAGAGCTTGGTTCACCAACCATTTCATAGCCTTGCGCTGTGTAGCCTTGTCCACATAGGTCTTGGCACCTTTTTGGTTGTCGCCTTGTCTAATCTCATGGAAACAAACACCACCCAAATACGGTATGACATGATGGAGGTGCCTTGAATACTGAGATACCACCTCCTTGTACATTGAGGTAACATCATCATAGTTCTCTCCCTTTTCGAATGTCCATTTCTCAAGATTTTTCACGATAATCTTTAAGTTGCTGATAGCATAATTGCCAGCCTTGATATGGTCATTACCCAAGTCTTCCAACTGTGCAGTGGGGTCGACAGTTCCCATAAATTGCTGAGCGCCAAACTCAAACATAGGATTTCCCTTCTTCGTATCTATCCAAGCATCCAATGTTTTTTTCTCCGCCTCTGGCGTGTCAGCGTCCTTAATCAATCGATACCCCCAGTTGATGGCATAAATATCAGCCACGCCCAATACGGGTGGCGTTAGTTTTACACCACGCTCCAAGTCACCAGGCTGTGCAACGAAGTTGTTGCGAGCATAGTCCATGATACTTGGCGTAGTGCCGTATTTTTGTGTGAACGAGGGGCTGCGCAATGAATCCACAGGAAATGCGTAACTTGCACCCATGTTATGCATCAGACCAAGGGTGTGTCCCACTTCGTGGGCGGCAACGTAACGCATGGACTCTTGCATGAGGTCATCATCAAAAACAGCCTTATGTGTGCGTGCGTCAACGGCGGCTGTTTGGACAAATCGCCAGTCATGCAACAACGACACCACGTTGTGATACCATATCACATCGGCGGTCAATATCTCTCCCGTGCGTGGGTCAACATAGCTCGGACCCATAGCATTGGCAATGTCGGTAACAGCATATTTCACGCAATTATAGCGCATGTCATCGGGGTCAAAGTTGGGATCATCCTTAGGATAGTCTAAGGTCTTTACCACATTCTTGAACCCCGCAGCCTCAAAAGCTTTGTTCCAATCCTCAATACCTTGTCGAACAGTGGCGCGCCATTTTTCGGGGAAAGCCGTGTCCACATAGTAAACAATCTGTTGTTTGGGTTCAACAAGTTCACCATTATAATATTTTTCCCATTCCCCATCCTTGGGTTCCAGCCGCCACCTATTAATATAGGTCTTTGTCTCTATATTATCTTTGTTCGAAGAATAAATGTTCTTTTCTGTGTCGAAGAAACCTACGCGCTTGTCTTTTAGACGCATGCGCATGGGCTTATCAGGTGCCAAGAACAGTGAACGGTGCATCTCCACTGTGTATGGCATGTCCTTGTCTGTCAAATTGTAAGACAGCACACTCTTAATCTCCACATTTTTAGGAAAAGCTTTCACTTCGGTGATACCCGATGCATCAGAGACGAAAGTTCCTTTCAGCGATTTTTTTCCACCAAGAAGAATAGACAGTGGGTTGTCCTTCTTTATCGGACTAATACATTTTTCATTGCCACCAAAGAAGCTCGTCACCTCAATGAGTACATTTTTGTCCTTTCGTCCGGCTATCTTGAACGCTTTTAATACTGGATCTGCGAAGTTGGATTGAAATGCCACAGCTATTGGGTCGTCCTTGGCTACCACGTTATCGTTTTGCACCAAGTGCATGTACACCCGCGTGCTGTCTTTGGTGAAACGCAGCAACATGGGGTCCGTAACCATCTGTCCTGCCACATAGTCACTGGTGTTGCTGGTCTTAGAGACACGATTGGACAGTATGTAGAAATGCGAGAACACCGAATCTGCCAGTTCAAAATACAATTTTCCGTCTTTTTTCTGATAAGTGTTGAACATGCCTTTGCGTACCTTGGCATCCTTGATAGCTTTGTTATAATCCTCAATTCCGCCCGTTTCCTTTGGTTTGTCGGCCAACACCTTTAGCGCATCAGTCTTCTTCTTGTCTTTTTTCTTGGCAAGTGTAGGATTGGGAAACATCATTCCCATCAAAAAAAGAATAATCCAAAATTTTTTCATACTAGTTTTGTAAAATGTGAATATTGTTAGCAGTACTTAGAACTCGCCGCTCTCCTTCAATACACCAAACAAGCAGTCACGACTTTCCCAACATGCGGAGTGCGTTTCATCGGTACGGTGATTTCTCTTCTACAATTTTGCAAAAATATACATTTTTAGCCTACTCTTTACATTTTCTCCCCAAAAAATCGACATGGAAAACAATATTTTAACATACAGTCAGATTGCTGTTGCCGGCAGCAAAACCATCGCCCTATCGAAAAAATATTTGCTTCACGCACAATAGTCGCACCTTGCACATACGCCACATTCATAGCGCATTGCAAGCTGGTGACTTTTGAAGCAAAACCATCACCATAGAAAAAGCGGCCGTAAGATTTTGCATTGGGTTTCCCTAAATTGTCTGATACTTTTCGTACTTTTGTCCAAAAACTATCACGATGCAAATACTTCTCTCTTGCGCAAAGGACATGAGTGATTCGGCTCCAGACCTGGTTCTACCAACCTCGCTGCCGCAATTTCAACAAGAAGCCGAGCAAACATCGGTATACCTGATGAAATACAGCGCCACAGAGCTGACCGAGATGTTACGAGTAAATCATCAATTGGCTACACTCAACAAGCTGCGTTATACCCATTTTTTAGAACCTTCACCCACTCTTCCCGCCATTCTTGCTTACAACGGAATCGTATTTAAGAAGTTGGATGCAGCATCGATGTCGGCTCATCAACTTCAATATGCCAACCAACACTTGTGGATAACCTCGTTTTTGTACGGATTGCTCCGCCCACTCAATGGCATCAAGGGCTATCGACTGGAAGGCAACGTTCAGCTGCCCGAATACGACAACCAAACGATGTTTGATTTTTGGAAGCCCCGCCTCACACAACTGCTCATTGACTCTGTTCGTGCTGACGACGGCATTCTGTTGAATTTGGCGAGTGAAGAGATGAAGAAAATGTTCGATTGGAAGTGCGTCAAGAAATCGGTTCGCATCATAGAACCTGCATTCAAAGTACGAAAAAGCGGAAAGCTGAAAACCATTGTGGTGTACACTAAAATGTGTCGTGGCGGTTTAGCACGTCATGCCATCACCCACCATGTCCGCACTATTGATGCGCTCAAAACCTTTGAACACGAAGGATTTGTGTATAATGAGCAAGAGAGCAACGGCGATGACATGGTATTTGTTCTCTGATTTTTAGTCCAAATAGCGCCATGCGGACAAATCTTTGCAGAATCACTGATGATTTTTATCTTATAATGGCGAGCAAGAATCGCACCTGTTTTGTACGAAAATTTCAAATTTTAAAAGTTGAGAAATAGAAAAAAAATGGTGAAGAAAATGGCATGAAACCTCCATTTGTGACTCTAAAAACACATAAAGCATAGAGATTACGCTCCTAAACATATCCTATAAGCCCCTTAGAGTATGCGTATTGACACGTTAACAACATGCTTTAACGACACAATAGCATTGCTTTAACAAATGAGGGGATGCGTTATTTTTAGTTAAACACCTGACAGTCAGACGACTATAAAATTTGCGTATTTCCAACCAAAGATACACTTGATTGCAAAAACGCCCGTATTTTGAGTGGTTGTCCATATTTTTCAACATTTTTACTCGCCTTGTTTTCATCACATCATGGGCGTGTAAAGATGGACAATGATTTGCAAAAGTGCCATTTTTTCTCTACTTTTGCAATTTGAGTAAATCTACCTATAGAGTAAAAGTTCATGAGCAAAGAAACAAACCATCAAGACGATATAGAATTAGAAGACGACGAGTTGCAGACCGACCAGCATTCTGATTACCAACCAGCCGACCGATTTGACGCTTCGGCAGTACATCATTTAAGTGGAATGTACAAGAATTGGTTCTTGGATTATGCCTCGTATGTCATTCTTGAACGCGCGGTGCCACACATCGAAGATGGGTTAAAACCTGTTCAGCGGCGTATTCTGCACTCGATGAAGCGCATGGACGACGGCCGATACAACAAGGTGGCCAACATCGTTGGACACACCATGCAGTTTCACCCTCACGGCGATGCGTCCATCGGAGACGCCTTGGTACAGATGGGACAGAAAGACCTCTTGGTAGACACGCAAGGTAACTGGGGAAACATTCTCACGGGCGACCGCGCCGCCGCACCCCGATACATCGAAGCACGACTGTCGAAATTCGCACTCGACGTGGTGTTCAATCCCAAAACCACCCACTGGCAACTGAGTTATGACGGACGCAACAAGGAGCCCATCACACTGCCAGCAAAGTTTCCTTTGCTGTTGGCACAGGGTGCGGAAGGTATCGCCGTAGGACTGAGTTCGAAGATTCTGCCACACAACCTGAATGAAATTTGTGAGGCGGCGATACATTATCTCCGAGGTGAAAAGTTCCAACTGTATCCCGACTTTCCCACGGGTGGCAGCATTGACGTGGAGAAATACAACGACGGACAGCGTGGCGGAACGTTGAAAGTGAGGGCCAAAATTGAGAAGCTGGACAACAAGACGCTGGTTATCAAGGAAATTCCATTCAGCAAAACTACCACCACCCTCATCGACTCGATACTGAGAGCGATAGACAAAGGTAAGATTAAGGCCAAGAAAGTGGACGACAACACGGCTGCGGAGGTGGAAATTCAGGTGCATTTGGCGCCAGGAGTGAGCAGCGACAAGACCATCGATGCGCTTTATGCTTTCTCCGATTGCGAAATCAACGTGTCACCCAACTGTTGCGTCATCGAAGACGACAAGCCCGGTTTTCTGACCATCAGTGATGTGCTGCGGCACAACGTGGACAGCACCATGGGATTGCTTCGCAAGGAATTGGAAATACATAAGAACGAATTGCTGGAACAATTGTTCTTCGCCTCGTTGGAGAAAATCTTCATCGAAGAACGTATTTACAAAGACAAGAAATTTGAAGAGGCCAAGGATTTAGACTCCGTGGTGGCTCATGTAGACAACAGATTGGAGCCATTCAAGCCCAACTTTATCCGTGAAGTGACCCGCAATGACATCTTGCGCCTGCTGGAAATCAAGATGAACCGCATCTTGAAGTTCAACAAAGACAAGGCCAACGACTTCATCGCACGCACGAAAGCCGACATCAAGAGCATTGACCACGACCTGGCTCATATGACGGACGTGACCATCCATTGGTTCGAATTCATCCGTGACAAGTACGGAAAAGACCATCCTCGACTGACCGAAATCAGGAGTTTTGAAACCATCGAGGCTACCAAGGTAGTGGAAGCTAACGAGAAGTTGTACATCGACCGGCAGGAAGGTTTTGTGGGAACCGGACTGAAAAAGAACGAGTTTGTTTGCAACTGTTCCGACATCGACGACATCATCATCTTCTACAAGGACGGAAAGTTCAAGATAATCAGGGTGGCCGACAAGATATTCGTGGGCAAGAACGTGATTCATGTGCAAGTGTTCAAGAAGAATGACAAGCGCACTATTTATAATGTAGTGTACCAAGATGGCAAAAAAGGCACTTACTTCATCAAGCGTTTCAACGTGACCAGCATCACGCGAGACAGGGACTACGACCTGACACAGGGCAAGCCTGGGTCGAGAGTGATGTATTTCACGGCCAATCCGAACGGTGAGGCCGAAACCATCAAGGTGACGCTAGACCCCGATCCGAATAAGAAGAAGCAGAACATCTTCTTGGAAAAAGACTTCTCAGAAGTACTCATCAAGGGCAGAGGAGCCAAAGGCAACATCCTGACCAAAAAAGCAGTTCACCGCATTGGCCTGAAGAGTCACGGACATAGTACGCTTGGTGGCCGAAAGGTTTGGTTCGATCCCGATGTCAACCGCATCAATTACGAAGAGCATGGACGGTTCTTGGGCGAGTTCAACGATGATGATGCGATACTGGTCGTGCTGACAAATGGTGACTTCTACATCACCAACTTTGACCCCAACAACCACTATGAGGACAACATCCAAGTGCTGGAGAAATGGGACGAGCGTAAGGTATGGAGTGCCGTGTTGTTCGATGCCGACAACCAAAACTATCCTTATGTGAAGCGATTCATGATGGAAGCGACCAAGAAGAAGCAGAACTACATCGGCGAGAATCCAGACAGCCAGCTGATCTTTCTCACCGACGTGGTCTATCCAAGATTGTTAGTGACCTTCGGTGGTAATGATGCCACGCGTCCTGCACAGGAAATTGACGTGGAAGAGTTTATTGCCGTCAAGGGATTCAAGGCCAAAGGCAAGCGCATCACCACATGGGAAGTGGACAAGATTGAAGAACTGGAACCCACACGTTTCCCCGAACCACCGGCTGATGAACGCGACAACGACTCAGAGGAAGAGCGCGAAGACCAGCAGGAAGCTGATGCAAACGAAGAAAATCTCGACCCAGATGCAGGAAAAAGTCAACAGCAGGTGATTGACGAAATATCGGGACAACTCAACCTGTTCAGCAATGAAGACTTGGGATAATCACAGGAAACTAATATGGCAGTGGGCGTGTATCGCACTAATGCTATGCTGGTCAATGGGCATGGCGGCACAAACAGACTCCACACCGTTGGACAAAACAACCACCAATGTCAAGATGATTGGCTGGGGCTGCGTGGACATGCTCGACACTTATCTATCTCCTGAACGCTATAAGGGTTGGCAAGTCAACTACCTATCGCATACCATGCACGAGCGCGAAGACCGTTGCATCAGCACATTGAGCGTGCACCAAGGTAGTTTTGCACATGCCGATAACAGGGCAGGCAACGCAAACGAAATGCAGGCGATGTACCATTTTGCATACGCCTGGCATTACAATTGGCACTTTTTGAACCGACATTTGAACGTCAAGGCCGGCGGCATGCTTAACACACACCTCGGCATGTTGTACAATACCCGTAACTCAAACAATCCTATGCAGGCGAAAGTGGGGCTGAACGTGGCTCCATCTGTCATGGCAAGCTACCGTTTCAGCATCAAGAACAAGCCGTTGACGGTGCGCTATGAGGCTGACGCACCACTGTTGGGCATGATGTTTTCACCCAACTACGGTCAGTCATATTACGAGATTTTCTCAGAAGGCAATTACGATCATAACATCGTTGTCACCCATCCAATCAACGCTCTCTCACTACGACAGATGCTCACACTCGACCTCTCATTATACAAAACTACGTTTAGGATAGGCTACTTGGGCGACTATCAGCAAGCCCATGTGAACCATTTGAGATACCACACCTATTCGCATGTGCTCGTATTGGGCATCGTGAAGAAATTCACTTTAAACCGTCTCCGCCCATGAAACAGTTGTTCTACCTATTGATAGCCTGTCTTTGCTTGACTGGCTGCGTCGACGAAGAGCAGTTGCCAGACACTCCTCGGGGCAACATGGAAGCCTTGTGGCGCATCATCGACGAGCATTACTGTTTCTTTGAATACAAAAACATTGATTGGCAAGAGGTGTATCAGCGTTATTCCAAGCAGATGGAAGATCGCATGGGACCAGAGCAACAGTTTGAAGTGCTGTCGAACATGCTGGCCGAACTGAAGGATGGACACGTCAATCTTTACACCAGTTTTGACCACGGACGCTATTGGAAGTGGCACGAAAACTACCCATCCAACTTCAGTGATACCCTGCTGAACAAATATCTCGGCACCGATTACCGCATCGCTACGGGCATGCGATACCGCATATTGGACGACAACATCGGCTATGTTTACCTGGCATCATTTGGTAACGGCATGGGTGCGGGCAACCTTGACAACGTGTTGTACCACCTGGCACCGTGCAACGGTCTCATCATTGACATCCGCAACAATGGTGGGGGCATGTTGACATCGGCCGAACAGTTGGCCGCACGATTTACCAACAAAGAGCTGCTGGTGGGCTACATGCAGCATAAAACGGGAAAAGGCCATCGGGATTTCTCCGAATTGCGCGAACAACGACTCAAGCCGAGCAAAGGCTTGAGATGGCAGAAGAACGTGGTGGTGCTGACCAACCGACAGGTGTACAGTGCGGCCAACGAGTTTGTAAAATACATGAAGGAGTGTCCAAACGTCACGATTGTGGGCGATCGTACAGGCGGCGGAGCCGGACTACCATTCTCCAGCGAGTTGCCTAACGGCTGGGGCGTTCGTTTTTCAGCCTGCCCCATGTACGACGTGAACAAACAAAGCACGGAGTTTGGCATCGATCCCGATTATCGCGTGGACATCTCCCATGAAGACTTTCTGCGAGGAAAAGATACCATCATCGAGTTCGCACGCCGCATTCTCAGCACGAACGACAAACAGACAACAATAACGAGCCATGCCAAAGCCCACAAAGGGCAAATGGATCGTAACAATCTTACAACCGGACATTGACAATGAAACAAATAGTTAATCGCATGAAACAATGGCTGCAAGGACTGTCTTTCCGCACGGGCGTGATAGTGCTGTGTATCTGCATCCCCTGTTACATTCTCTCTTTCGCCCAAATGCTGCTTCCCATCAGCCAAGCCTCTAAAGGTGCGTTGTGGGTAGTGTTCTTTGGATTGGCCAAAACCTTCCAATATGGTGGTCTTACGATTCTTGGAGTGGATGGCTACAAACGACTGAAGAATAAATTCGGTCATCACAATGAGAACAAAAAGCCACGAACGCCACAAAACTAAGACGTGCACATCAAGGATATTTCGTTAGAAATCAAAAAAACAGCTCAAAACAAACTAAAATAGAATATTATTCATTACCTTTGCAACCGCCCGAGCGCCCGTGGCGAAATTGGTAGACGCGCTAGACTTAGGATCTAGTGTTTTGCGACGTGTAGGTTCGAGTCCTATCGGGCGCACTTAATGAAATCCTAACTGCTTGAACATGAGCGGTTAGGATTTTTCATTCGCGTTTTTTTGAATTTTAGATTCGATAGTATATCTACAACATTAGTTGTTCAACAACATTCCTTTTAGATGATAAAGCCGTGGGTATGGTGGTGAGCCACGGAAAAAACCTGATGAAACCAAAGGTTCTGTCTTAACATAAGATAGGAGAATTGGTTTCATCGGGTTTTAGTTATGGTTTTAATAAGCCCCGCGGTTCAATTAAGCACCGTGGAACAGATATTCGGCTTGAATGTCTTTGGTGAGCTCTGTGAACAACCGCTCTTGCAGTTTGTCGGCTACACATAGCGCACGAGTCAACACCTTGTCAGAAAATTCTTGCAGCATGTCTTTCGCACGTAACGGCTGTGTTTTGTATATACGCAAATACTCTTCTTCCATTTCACGTTGCCGTTGGTCGGTTTCCTCCTCAAATTTGCGATACGTCTCTTTAATCATGGGCGCATATTTGTTGTAGTTCACCATGCCCAGCGTCATCACCTTACGGAATTTCCAATAAGCAGAATCGGCACTCGACTGGTCGGTTCCCTGCGTATATTCAACTGGATATGAGCTGATGCCCTGATACAGCGGCAAGAACAAACCTAAGTCGGCCATGCCCATGGCAACGTAAGCAACACAGCCAATGGCCTGAGGCAGTTCAGGACGCACCTGTAGGATGTGTGTCTGTGTGGTTCTGAAGATAGATACTGGGCGATAAGGTTCTTTTGGATTGCTATGTAGATAGGGATCGTGTTCGGTATTGTCGTAGTGGAAACGGAATGCTGTACGCAAATCTGTGATGCTGATAGGCTTCTCGGCTTTGGCGTAAACAGGGAATGTATTTTTGGTTACGTCATTCTTAATCGCTGGCGAAAACATCTTTTGCAGACCCCATACGCGCGGATAGTTATAGGTAGTGTCGAGTTTGACATCGCGTGCATACGATACATGGAAATCAAATTCTCCCTTCTTTGGGTCGTATAATCCATGTTTCTCGGCAAATTCAATCAAGTCGGCAGATGCCAAATAGTTTTCTTTGTCGTTAGGATCGTACTGGCGGAAACGGCTCTGGTTGCCCGTGACGAAATATTGCTCTTTCGGCATTCTGCAAGCCAACCAACGATGTCCGCAGGCTGTTTCCAAGTACCATATTTCTTTTGCGTCTACGAATCCGATGCCGAAACCTTCTGCGATACCATGTTTCTCGATGAGCATGCCCAAGCGCTCAACGCCTTCGCGCGCGGTGTGAACGTAGGGCAGTACGACATTGAACACGGCATTTTCGGCCAAACCCGTTTCAACCAACGGATCATGTTTTAACACCTCATCGCTGCTGAAAATGCTTTCAGTTGCACTCATGCCCACGCCGGCGGTGTTGAATCCTGCGCTTCCCCAGTGGTGTGGTAGGTTGAAGGGTGCCAATGCACTGTAACCCAATGCTTCTTTGGGCAGTTCACAGCGGAACGGACTGTCCAGAGCGATAAATTCCTTTGGTCCCTCTTTCGTATCTTCGTACAGTTCGTAGTTTTTGGCTTCCATGGCATCCCAGTCTTCCGAACGAGCTACAATCATGGAGCCGTCTGCTGTCATCTCTTTACCTACTATGATGGTAGTACACTCTGATGGTAATTCACTTACTTGGTTTTTCTTTTTTTTCATAGGTTGTTGTGTGTGATATGATGTTTAAAATATAATGTTGTGCGGTATTAGACTCCGCCATTTGCAAATTTAATGAATATTTTTTGGATGATGTATCAATAGGGTAGTAAATTTTTCCAGAACCATACGACTCCTTTATTTAATAATGTTGGTTTGTGTATGCATCCTATCAAACGGAACGTTCTTCGTTAAAATGGCTTCCGCTGCAACCACTTTTTAACACAAATGCTGGGTGTTTTTTCAACCAACTTGCTCACTCGGTGAAAATATGCGAAAAATAGAGGTGTTTTGCTATTTTGCTGATTGTTAGATGATTATGCGATTTGAAAACTTAAAACACCATGAAAAGGTGAAGTGGTTTGAATGTGAGATACCTTCTTTTAGTACAAAAAGGCCGGCTATAGGATGTAAATTGGGACTTAAAAGCATGCACATTAAGCGCCAAGAGCATACCTATTGTAAGGAAAAAGTATGCATATTGCCGATTTGTTCTTTGTGAATGTGGTAAAAGATGGTGATTTCATGGCTTTGAACACCTAAAGCATCTCCCTATTTTATCTATTTCGCGATTTTGTTTTGTCAAAGAAAATGAATCGATTTAACAAATAAAAGGTTTATTAACACATACAAGTAGCGATGTCTACATCTACAACATCATCCACAATGACACAACTGGGGAACTTGCCAAACACACAAGGCATAAGATGAAGTACAGGCATCGTCCCAAGAGCAAACATCTTCCAATCAAAGATAGGGTGAGCATCCATGAAATAAGTAAGGAAGTTGACGGGAAGAGATTCGGGGATTTTGAGATGGACTTGATCGTAGACCCTGACCAGCACGCCATACTCACGCTGGTGGAGAAATCCACCAATATGCTGCTTATGCAGAAACTGCCATTTGGAAAACAGTCAAAGTCTCTGGCAAAGGTGGTCAGGAAACTGCTGCTGCCATACAAGAACAGTCTGAAGACCATTACAACTGACAACGGACCTGAATTTGCGGCACATAAGGACATTACCAAGTACTTAGGCGTACCTGTGTACTTCGCCGATCCATATTGCTCATGGCAAAAGGGAGCGATTGAGAATACAAATAAACTAATCAGACAGTATATACCGAAAAAGGATTCGTTTGAACATTATACAGACAAGAGAATTATGTCGATACAAAGGGAACTGAACGAAAGACCGAGAGAAAAATTAAACTTTTCTACACCAAAACGAGAGTTCTTTAAACACGTTTTATAATTTTGCACTTGCTGGTTGACTCTACAGATGCCATTCATCCCAAAATAAAGTTTGAAATTCACATATTGGAGGATTATATAAAATAATGGTAGTATGTTTACTATAGGGAAATTGACATATTTGAATATAGATAAAAAGAGTTTTAGTTTTGTGACAGATACTAAAGGCTCTATAGATTATCAAAAATGGGTAAAATACATTGATAAAAATCAGGGACTATTTGTATGGTATGAAGATACAGAAGATGGAAAAAATATCTTAAAAAACATTAAAGATGTTCCAGAGGAATTTCAAAAGCATGCTCTTGCTTTGTTGAATAAGGTGCGGTGTTTTGCTAAATTTAATAGCAAAAAGAATTATTATGATATAAGTGTAGGATGTTCCGAAGAAAGCCAAAGAGTAACTATCACCTTTGAGCGAAGACCTCAAATAGAGGAGATTAGACTATTTTTAAACATGGCAAAATATTTAGATGCTATGCTCCTATACAGGGGGAAAAAAAAGATAGATGAAAAGATTATCGAAGAGTTGGAATATAACAGCAAAATGTGTAAAAAAAAGATTAAGCCATGAATTAGACCATATTATAATTACTTTGTGGAGTGTTGTCATTTGTCAACGATATCACTTCACTATTGCTTGATATGCAATAATGGGTAAAAGCAAATTTGAAATTATTGAAAAATGAAGATAAAAGCACCAAGTAGAAGGCGCATTCTTTTTGAAGGAGAAGATATGTTCTTAACAGAATATTGTGATGATGGCAATATGTGGTTTTGGAAAATAATAGGAGAGAAGCCTTTTTTAATAGAAAAGGGCTTTAAGGAACAAGGGACTTTATACACCCTATCATTTCCTCAAGAAAGGAAATATCCTTATTCAGCCTATGAAAGTCGCATGTATTGCATTTACTTGGGATACAAGTATGCTGTTGAGAATATTTGGCATGAATTATTCATACTATACCCAAATGAACGTAAAACGAGAAGATATTTAAAATTATATGACCATGATGATAGCCGAATAGAAGTTCCTTATGAGGAACTCATAGCTTCATCTCCAATCATTTGGGAAGAGCGAAAGCCTATCTCTGATTTTGTTTTTGATGTTGAACCGCTGGTCTATCTGTTCAAAGATAATTCATATATTGAAGAGAATCTGCATGGTGCATGGCATAACAAAATATCAAATAAGCAAAATGAATAATGGTAATTTCTTGTCTCAAGGAGAGTGCTGTTCCTATTAAGTCTGCATTCTCAAGCTAATCATCAGAAGGCGAGGCTTTATCTGTAATGATTCAATAAAGCATTTAAAATGGTTAGGGATGAGGGTAAAAGTTATTTTAGATGAAGTTGCGTTGCAATTATATATCATATCTGAGTGCTATTGACAACTTCGACCAACTCTATATCATACAACAAGGAGGTAGAGGAATAACTCGTGAGCAAATAATTAATCGTTTAAAAAATGTTTTGAATAAAGGGAAGAATAAAGATGAAGTGTTTGAAATTGTTTGGAATAATGAAACTTTAAGAAAAAATGTTTTTGAAGGGCTTAGCCGTAAGAAAGCATTAGAATGTTTTAGTCAAAACATCAATAGTAGTAATTACGAAATGTTTAACTCAATTTTAATTACCAAATAGCATGAAATATAGGAAGAGAAATATTGTAAAAGATGTAAGTGCTTATCAGTTAAAGGAGAATTGGTTGATTCATGATTCTGGGAAAGAATTAAGAAAACATGAATTATATTTAAATAATAAGAATATTGGTGTAGAAGGCGTGTCCGATTACTTTATAAATAAAAGTTTTATTTTATTTAATAAATGGGATAGCAATGACAGTTTTTCCTACGATTTGAAAACTGGCAAGATTGAGGTTATTATACATAACGCACAAATAGTATCTATAAATAAATATCTCATTTATGAAGATGCAAACAACGTCTTCCACTACAGGAATATCAATTTTGTAGATGTTTTTTCTTCTAAATATTTCTTTAATATATTGGAAGACAACTACGGGATTACTTATACTAAAACGCATTTATCAAAAGCAAATTTTCAAGATGAAATTCTCTGGCAATTTCCTCTTTCCTCATTGGGTGGTTCAGAATATGAGCCAGGAAAAACTGATAAAATAGATAAAATTTTAGGTATTACTCACGGTAATATCTGGTTTTATACAGATTTTGGAAGATTGTTGGCTTTGGACTTGGAAACAGGGGATGTGGTTAAAAAGATATCGGGCAATCCTTCCGACAAAAATTCTACTTATGAAATGACATTGGGATTAGGAGATTGTTTTTTCCGATCATCGGATAAAAACATTGTAAGTGTTAATGGATTTGATTTTCAAATCATTGACACGGAACAGTTAGTAGTTACAGAACAGTATGATTTTCGAGAAGTCGACCCATCGGGCATAGGAATTTATCGAAGTGTATATAGTCCCTTACTTCAAGGAGATTATTTTACTTTTTTGGGTGAAAAAGAAGAGGACTATGGAGGCATTCGTCGAGCTGGTATTTTTGATTACAAAGCCCGCAAGCTTGTTTGGGAATATGAAGTAATCAGCGAAGAGGAATGCGATGAAACGAGAAACCAATTAGTGCCTCCCCAACCATTGTATATGAACGGTAATAAATTGTATATCAAAGATATCAAAAACAATTTGCATATCTTTGAACGAGAGGATATACGATGATAAAAGAAAATATGAAGAAAATTAAGATGCAGAATAGGAATGTATTAATATTTATGTTTGCTTTCTTAGTCTCTTCCTGTCTCAATGAGACTGCCGTTCCTATCAAATCGGCATTCACCATAGAGGCACCAGAAGATAAAACTTCTCCTGTAACTATTCAACTAAAAAACGAGAGTTATGGGGCAGATGAGTATGAATGGACATTTGAAGGAGGACAGCCTGGTAGTTTTACGGACAAAAGTCCGGGTAAGGTTGTGTTCACGCAAGCAGGTGAGCACAAAATAACCTTGCGAGTCTGGAATGCTGTAGAGGAAAGGACAAGTCAGCAGACCCTCAGAGTTGACTCCGCCATGACGATAGACTTTAATTTTACCGTGGCAATCAATGGTATTGCTCCAGGAACTGTCCCCATCATCAACAAAAGCAAAGGTGGAAGCCAATACGAGTGGGCATTTGAAGGAGGTGTTCCCTCTACATCCAACCGACAGCATCCGGGCACGATAACCTTTGCGGACGGTGGTGAGCATAAGATTCACCTAAGAGTATTCAATGGCAGTAAATACGAGGAACGTACTAAGGTGCTAACCCTACAACCTCCAATTCAAGCCGACTTTTAAGTCGTACTTCCCTAACGCTGTCTCTTACAACCGTTTTGTTGAACTTGAATGTAGGGTGTTTTTCCCTCTTATGTTCTTTCTTAATCTGCGTGCATTTGGAAGATGTGCAGGTGTTACATTTGTTGACTCAACAATGAACATTACGCTTAACTTGTCAGAATAAGGTCGGGATGAACCCGAATTGGAGACCTCTGCAAAACCTTACCTCATTCTCTATCATTCTTGTTTTTGAGCACTATTGGCTCACTTGCAGTCTATATTTTTGATTTTTAGGCTGTATATGCCCTATTTCATCTCATATTCTCCTCTTATTTGAGAGAATTAGACACAATTATCCCTGGAGTTCGATATAAATTGTAGGCAATAGCCTCCATGATGTGTTGTGCGTGAGTCTTAGCTAAACCTACATATCTGGCTATGCCACCATGAAACCATCTGTGAATAGAGCCAAAGGTACGTTCCACTTTGTACCGTGTCTTGCTGATGGCTACATTAACACGCTGCTCTCTTTCCGTTAGCTTACGTCCCCTTACTCCTTTGTGCATGATACGACTCTTGAGCTTCATACGTTTGAGTACATCCTTGTTTGCTGTAGAATCATAACCCTTGTCGGCATAAACAGGTGTACCTTGTGGAAGTTTAGCTTTTTCTAATGGCTTTTCCAAGTGTTTGATGTCACTTTCGTTAGCCGGTGTGGTTTCCTCGGCTATCACCAAACCATTCTCGTCTGTAACCGAATGTCGCTTGTAACCGAAGTGTAGCTTCCCCATCTTCTTTACCCAACGTGCTTCACCATCAACATTGGGCTTGACGATCTCTTTAACCATTGCGTTTTCTGCTATATCCCTGCCTGATTCCTCATTGCGATCTTCAACTACTTCGTATTCCTTACGGCCACGAGGTCGACGAGGACTATCCGTGATACTTGCATCAACGATGGCACCACGCTTAACCAAAACACCAGCCAGCTCTAACTGACGATTTATCTCTTGCAGCACATTGTCGTAAAGGTCGGCTTCAACCAAAATGTTACGGAAACGGCATACGGTTGTACTATCTGGAGCGCAGTCATCCAATCCTAAACCAACAAAGCGACTGAAGGACAGACGGTCATTTACCTGCTCTTCGACCTCGCCGTCACTCAAGCCATACCATGTACGAAGAAGTTCGGTCTTGAACAATACAAGGCTGTCATAGCTTGGACGACCAGTGGGGCGGTTGCCTTTGGTGTAAGCAATTTCAATAAGTCCACGAATGGGATTCCAGTCGATTATCTGATCAATTTGAAAGAAAAAGGTCTGTTTAACCTTACGATGACCAACTATTAGGTCAGCAAAACTCGGAGAAGAAGGACGTTGTTTCATACTATAAAGGTACAAAAATATGATGAAATGAGCAAATCTTGAACAATGAGTTTTGCAGAGGTCTCATTGGGGTATAAAATATAATACGAGAGAGTACGTTTTACGGATTCTTTTCGCGCTCTTCACGAACGATAAGTGATGTTGATATACATTTGTTTTCGACGTAAATTATTGAAACGAATGCTATATTTTGTTAAATTTTTAAGCTCGTGAAAAATTGAACTTATTATTTTGTACGAGTTTTAATTATTATTTGTACCTTTGCAGCCCGAAAAGGTTCATTGTATCCAATTCATTAAAGGGGATATTGTGTCCTCTTTCGATATCGCTTCGATAATATACAAAATAATATATAAAATTAAAAAGTAAAATTATGCCTACTATTTCACAGTTAGTAAGAAAAGGCAGACGGGTGATTGAAAGCTCGAGCAAGTCGCCGGCTTTGGACAACTGTCCTCAGCGTCGTGGCGTATGCGTGCGCGTGTATACAACCACTCCTAAAAAGCCTAATTCGGCGATGCGTAAGGTCGCCCGTGTTCGTTTGACCAATCAGAAGGAAGTGAACTCTTACATCCCAGGAGAAGGGCACAACTTGCAAGAGCACAGCATCGTGCTGGTTCGTGGCGGTCGTGTAAAAGATCTTCCTGGTGTGCGTTACCACATCGTTCGCGGAACATTGGATACCGCCGGCGTTGCAAACCGCACACAGCGACGTTCTAAATATGGAGCGAAGCGTCCTAAGGCAGCTAAGAAGTAAGCTGAATACAAGAAAGATTCTAAATCAGTGGGTTCTGTGGTTGGTAAGAATGTAGGTGATACATGACTTCAGAACCGGAGATTGGAAATAGCTCAAGAGTCCAGTGACTTAGAATCTTTTCTTTATCCCATTAAAATAATATTTATCGTTTTGCTGGAGAATTATTATCAAGGTTGAGTAAATGCTCAAGAGTGAGTGTTGAAGATCAAAACAATAACAGCCTCCGCAGACACAATTTTTTATTAAGTAAAAATGAGAAAAGCAAAACCAAAGAAGCGTGTGATCTTGCCAGATCCAGTCTTCAATGACAAGAACGTATCTAAGTTTGTCAATCACCTGATGTACGATGGAAAGAAAAGTACAGCGTACGAAATCTTCTACAAAGCTCTGGACACCGTAAAGGCTAAGATGGGCAATGAAGAAAAGTCTCCATTAGAAATTTGGAAGCAGGCGTTGGATAACATCACTCCGCAAGTGGAGGTGAAAAGCCGTCGTATCGGTGGTGCCACATTCCAGGTGCCAACGGAAATCCGTCCTGATCGTAAGCAGAGTGTGTCGATGAAAAACTTGATACAGTACGCACGGAAGCGTGGCGGAAAGAGCATGGCAGATAAGCTCGCAGCAGAGATTATGGATGCCTTCAACAATCAAGGAGGCGCTTATAAGCGTAAAGAAGACATGCACCGCATGGCAGAGGCAAACCGCGCATTCGCTCATTTCAGATTTTAATGATATAATAAGGTAAAAAGACAATGGCAAATCGCGATTTACATTTGACACGTAACATAGGCATCATGGCTCACATCGATGCCGGTAAAACAACAACTTCTGAGCGTATCCTGTTCTACACCGGAAAAACTCACAAGATTGGAGAGGTGCATGATGGAGCAGCTACCATGGACTGGATGGCGCAAGAGCAGGAACGTGGTATTACCATTACTTCTGCCGCAACAACATGTACTTGGAACTATTTGGGCAAATCTTTCAAAATCAACTTGATTGACACTCCGGGACACGTTGACTTTACCGCCGAGGTAGAGCGCTCGTTGCGTGTGCTTGACGGTGCAGTAGCAACCTATTCTGCTGCCGATGGTGTGCAGCCACAATCGGAAACAGTATGGCGACAGGCTGATAAATATAATGTACCGCGCATAGGATATGTGAACAAGATGGACCGTTCTGGTGCAAATTTCTTCGAGACGGTTCAGCAGATGAAGGACATCTTGGGTGCTAACCCTTGCCCAATTCAGATACCAATCGGTGCTGAAGAAAACTTCAAGGGCGTTGTCGACTTGATTAAAATGAAGGCAATGTACTGGAACGAAGAGACCATGGGCGCAGAATACCAAATTACCGATATACCCGCTGAGTTGGTGGACGAAGCAAACGAGTGGAGAGATAAATTATTAGATTCTGCTGCTAGTTTTGACGATGACTTGATGGAGAAATACCTCGAGGGTCAGGAGATCGATGAGGTGCAGTTGATCAAGGCAATCCGTAAAGGAACCTGTGCCATGGAGCTGACTCCGATGGTACTGGGGTCATCCTATAAAAACAAGGGTGTTCAGCCTTTATTGGATTATATTTGTGCATTCTTGCCATCACCTTTGGATACTGAGGCTGTTGTAGGTTCTAACCCTGATACGGATGAGGAAGAAGATCGTAAACCTTCTGAAGATGAGCCGACGGCTGCTTTGGCATTTAAGATTGCGACAGACCCATTCATGGGACGTTTGGTATTCTTCCGTGTTTATTCAGGTAAAGTCACCGCAGGATCGTATGTCTATAATCCTCGTACCGGAAAGAAAGAACGTATCAGTCGTCTGTTCCAGATGGACTCTCATAAAGAAATTCCGATGGATTCTATTGACGCAGGAGATATCGGTGCCGGTGTTGGATTCAAGGATATTCGTACGGGTGACACCTTGTGCGATGAGGCTAAGCCTATCGTATTGGAGTCTATGACATTCCCCGATACCGTGATATCGATTGCCGTAGAACCAAAGAGCCAGGCAGATATTGCTAAGCTGGATAACGGTTTGGCCAAGTTGGCAGAAGAAGACCCAACGTTTACCGTTCGTACCGACGAGCAGAGTGGTCAGACGATTATCTCTGGTATGGGTGAGTTGCACTTGGATATCATCATTGACCGTTTGAAGCGTGAATTCAAGGTTGAATGTAACCAGGGCAAACCACAGGTTAACTATAAGGAGGCTATCACCAAGGATGTAACTTTGCGTGAAGTTTACAAGAAGCAGAGTGGTGGTCGTGGTAAATTCGCTGATATTATCGTTACTGTAGGTCCAAAGGACGAGGATTATACCGAAGGCGACTTGCAGTTCGTTAACGAGGTGAAAGGTGGTAACGTGCCTAAGGAATTTATTCCTTCTGTACAGAAGGGTTTCCAAGATTGCCTGAAGAATGGTGTTTTGGGTGGTTTCCCAGTTACTGGTTTAAAGGTTACGTTGACAGATGGATCTTTCCACCCTGTTGACTCTGACCAATTGTCTTTCGAGCTTGCTGCGCATAATGCATTTAAGAATGCTTGCCCGAAGGCTGGTCCTGTGTTGATGGAGCCTATCATGAAAGTGGAAGTGGTGACACCAGAAGAGAACATGGGTGATGTGATTGGTGACTTGAATAAGCGCCGCGGTCTTGTACAAGGCATGGATGAAGCACGCAGTGGTGCCCGTATCGTTAAGGCGATGGTGCCATTGGCCGAGATGTTTGGTTATGTAACAGCATTGCGTACCATCACCTCCGGCCGTGCAACCAGTTCGATGGAATATGATCATCATGCGCCAGTTTCTACCTCTATTGCGAAGACGGTGCTTGAGGAGGTTAATGGTAAAGCAGATCTTCTGTAAGAAATCAAAATCAGGACAGAGAATCACGTCTTAGCGTATGACTCTTAAGACGTGGCTCTCTCTCCTCTCAATAAATAACTAACAAATATCAAAGATGAGTCAAAAAATTAGAATTAAGCTGAAGTCTTACGACCACCAGTTGGTTGACAAATCAGCCGAGAAAATTGTGAAGGCAGTAAAGGCGACAGGTGCCATTGTCAGTGGTCCTATTCCATTGCCTACTCACAAGCGAATTTTCACCGTGAACCGCAGTACTTTCGTGAACAAGAAAGCACGTGAGCAGTTTCAACTCTCAAACTTCAAGCGTTTGATAGATATCTATAGCTCATCAGCCAAGACTGTTGATGCTCTGATGAAGTTGGATTTACCCAGCGGTGTTGAGGTAGAGATCAAAGTATAAAGATGATATAGTTGAGCAATGGACATAGAGGGTTTTTTGAGTCCATTTATTTGGATGTTTTTTTGGATTGTGCTTACACCTATTTCTATTTATAGATTATGGAACGAGTTGCAAAAACCAAAAAACCGCAATGTAAGTGGTATCATAGAATCTTCTCTAGTGTTGCTTGTTTCAATTATCTATATAGTGATTAAAGTACTGAAGTGAAATATAACTTATATACATTTTTGGTCGTGTCTTCTTTAGCATTCTTATCATGTTCGCATGAGCTAAATACTTTAGAAGTTTCGGTTGGGGATGGTGGGCTTCAGAAACAGCAGCTTGTTTATCAAGATTATAATTTAAAATAAAAAATTGAAATGCCAGGATTAATTGGAAGAAAAATCGGAATGACATCCGTTTTCAGTGCCGACGGTAAAAATATACCGTGCACTGTTATCGAAGCTGGTCCATGTGTTGTAACACAGGTAAAGACCGTTGAAAAAGACGGCTACAAGGCTCTTCAATTAGGTTTCGGAGAAGCAAAGGAAAAAAGAACAACCAAACCTTTGCTGGGAACCTTCAAGAAAGCCGGCACAACACCTAAAAAGCACTTGGTCGAGTTCAAATTTGATGGGGAGTATAACCTGGGTGACACTATTACTGTTGAGTTGTTTAACGATACAGAATTCGTTGACGTAATAGGCACCTCAAAAGGTAAAGGCTTCCAGGGCGTAGTTAAGCGTCACGGATTCGGCGGCGTAGGTCAGCGTACACACGGTCAGGATGACCGAGCTCGTAAGCCGGGTTCTATCGGTGCCTGTTCTTATCCCGCAAAAGTGTTCAAGGGTATGCGCATGGGCGGCCAGATGGGTGGTGACAGAGTCACAACTCAGAATCTGAGAGTGTTAAAAGTGATTCCAGAGAAGAACCTGTTGATTGTCAAGGGTTCGTTTGCTGGATGCAATGGTTCAACTGTTTTAATTGAGAAATAATGGAAGTTAGCGTATTAAACATCAATGGTCAGGAAACTGGAAGAAAGGTTACGTTGAACGAAGCCATCTTCGGAATAGAGCCAAACGATCATGTGCTATATCTTGATGTAAAGCAGTATCTTGCAAATCAGCGTCAAGGAACAGCTAAGTCGAAAGAGAGAAGTGAGTTGAGTGGTTCTACTCGCAAACTCGGTCGCCAGAAAGGTGGTGGCGGTGCACGTCGTGGTGACATCAACTCGCCATTGCTTGTTGGTGGAGCTCGTGTGTTTGGTCCAAAACCACGTGACTATCGCTTTAAATTGAATAAAAAAGTAAAGAATCTTGCACGTAGATCGGCTTTGTCATACAAAGCACAGGAGAACGCAATCGTTATCGTGGAAGACTTTACTTTGGATGCTCCAAAGACTAAAGATTTCGTAAATATTGCAAAAAATCTTAAAGTAGAGGGCAAGAAGTCGCTCCTGGTTTTGCCAGAAGCAAATAAAAATGTATATTTGTCGGCTCGTAATCTGCAACAAGCAGATGTGATGACGGCATCTACACTCAATACTTATAAAGTTTTGAATGCAGATGTTCTTGTTGTGACAGAAAACTCGTTGAAGGTGATTGACAATATCTTAATTAAATAAAAGGAGACAATAGAACATGGCATATATCATTAAACCATTGGTCACTGAGAAGATGACTAAGATTACAGACAAGTCTTCTATTGAAAAAACTTATAAGGTGAAGGGCGAGGACCGCACGAAAGTTGCAGAACTGAAGTACGGCTTCATCGTTCGTCCAGAAGCCGATAAGCTCCAAATTAAGAAAGAGATTGAAAGTCTGTACAATGTTACAGTAATAAATGTGAACACAGCTCGCTACGCTGGGAAGCGCTCAAGCCGCTATACTCGCGCTGGACTTGTGAAGGGACAAAAAGCTGCGTTCAAGAAAGCAATCGTCACTCTGAAAGAGGGCGATACAATTGATTTTTACAGCAATATTTAAAATAAAAAATGGCAGTACGTAAATTTAAACCGGTAACTCCGGGACAAAGACACAAGGTTATTGGCACGTTCGAGGAGATTACTGCATCCGTGCCAGAGAAGTCTCTCGTTTACGGTAAACGCTCTTCAGGTGGTCGAAACAACACCGGAAAAATGACTGTCCGCTACATGGGTGGAGGTCATAGAAGAAAACTTCGTTTTATCGATTTCAAGCGTGAGAAAGATGGTGTTCCAGCTGTAGTAAAGACAATCGAATACGATCCAAACCGTTCGGCTCGTATCGCTTTGTTGTTTTATGCAGATGGTGAAAAACGTTACATTATTGCTCCTAATGGACTACAGGTAGGTGCTACGCTGATGTCTGGTGCTAATGCTGCACCTGAGGTAGGTAATGCACTTCCTTTAGCAAACATTCCTGTTGGTACAGTGATTCACAACATTGAATTGCGTCCAGGACAGGGTGCGTTGCTTGTCCGTTCGGCTGGTAATTTTGCTCAGTTGACTTCTCGTGAGGGCAGTTATTGTGTGATTAAGCTCCCTTCTGGCGAAACTCGTCAGATATTGAGTGCTTGTAAGGCTACGGTAGGTAGTGTAGGTAACTCTGACCATGCATTGGAACAGTCAGGAAAGGCTGGTCGTTCACGCTGGTTAGGTCGTCGCCCACACAACCGTGGTGTAGTGATGAACCCTGTTGATCACCCAATGGGTGGTGGTGAAGGCCGACAGAGTGGTGGACATCCACGTTCACGAAAGGGCTTGTATGCTAAGGGTCTCAAGACACGCGCACCTAAGAAGCATTCTAATAAGTACATTATTGAAAGAGCTAACAAATAATCAAGTAAACTAAGAGTAAAATATGAGTCGTTCACTTAAGAAAGGTCCGTATATCAACGTAGCTCTGGAAAAGAAAATTCTCGCTATGAATGAGAGTGGAAAGAAGAGCGTTGTTAAAACATGGGCAAGAGCTTCAATGATTTCCCCTGATTTCGTGGGACACACTGTTGCAGTCCATAACGGAAATAAATTTATCCCTGTTTACGTTACAGAAAATATGGTTGGGCATAAGTTGGGAGAGTTTTCTCCAACTCGTCGTTTTGGTGGCCACGCCGGTAACAAGAAATAATAGGGACAAACCATTTAAAAGTAAAAATTAATAATGGGAGCAAGAAAGCATATAGCGGCTGAAAAATTAAAAGAAGCCCGCAAAAATTTATACTTCGCAAAGCTCAAAGGTGTTCCTTCATCACCCCGAAAAATGCGCTATGTAGTAGACATGATTCGAGGTATGGAAGTTAACCGCGCTCTCGGAGTATTGAGATTCTCAAAAAAGCAAGCTGCTCAAGATATAGAGAAGTTACTTCTTTCTGCAATTGCTAACTGGGAAGCTAAGAATGATCGTAAGGCTGAAGATGGAGAGTTGTTCGTCAGCCGTGTCTTCGTAGATGAAGGTGTTACGATGAAGCGTATGAGACCGGCACCGCAGGGTCGTGGGTACAGAATTCGTAAGCGTAGTAACCATGTTACTTTGTTTGTTGATGCCAAAACTAATGACGAAAAATAATAAATAGAATGGGACAGAAAGTTAATCCAATAAGCAATCGACTTGGAATTATCCGTGGTTGGGATTCAAATTGGTTCGGTGGTAAGGACTTCGGAGACAACCTTGTAGAAGACAGGAAAATCCGCAAGTATCTTAATGAGCGTTTGGCTAAAGCTAGCCTTTCACGCATTATCATTGAACGTACCTTGAAGCTCGTTACCATTACTATTTGTACAGCAAGACCTGGTATCGTCATTGGTAAAGGTGGTCAAGATGTAGATAAACTCAAGGAGGAATTGAAGAATCTCTTCAACAAAGATATTCAAATCAATATTTTTGAGGTAAAGAAGCCTGAACTTGATGCCAACATTGTAGGAAACAATATCGCTCGCCAAGTAGAGGGTAAAATCGCTTACCGCCGTGCTATCAAGATGGCTATCCAAAATACGATGCGTGCTGGTGCAGAGGGTATCAAGGTTCAAATTTCTGGACGTTTGAATGGTGCAGAAATGGCACGCAAGGAAATGTATAAGGAAGGTCGTACACCTTTGCATACATTCCGTGCTGACATCGATTACTGCCAAACAGAAGCGCTTACGAAAGTAGGCTTGCTCGGCATCAAAGTTTGGATTTGTCGTGGAGAAGTTTACGGTAAACAAGAATTGACACCAAACTTCACACAGGATAAGACGCATAATGGTCGTCCAAACGGTGGCCGTAACGGTGGTCGTGGTAATCGTAGAAGAAACAATAACCGTTAAAAGAAAAAGTTATCATGTTACAGCCCAAAAGAGTAAAATATAGAAGACCTCAAGATGGACGTGGAAATAAAGGAAACGCCCACAGAGGAACACAGCTCGTTTTCGGTTCGTTCGGTATCAAGACGCTTGAGCCCAAATGGATCGATAGCCGACAGATAGAAGCTGCACGTGTAGCAGTAAACCGTTACATGCAGCGTGAAGGACAAGTCTGGATTCGAATCTTCCCGGACAAACCAATCACTCGTAAGCCTGCCGATGTCCGAATGGGTAAAGGTAAAGGTGATCCCATGGGATGGGTGGCTCCGGTTACACCGGGACGTATCCTCTTTGAAGTAGAAGGTGTAAGCTTTGATGTAGCTAAAGAGGCACTGCGCTTAGCAGCTCAGAAGTTGCCTGTGAAGACAAAGTTTGTTGTACGACGTGATTACGATAAAAACGCTTAAGCTATGAAGATGACAGAATTAAAAGGACTCGCTGAAAAAGACTTGCGAGAGAAGCTAGAGAATGCAGAGGCAGCTTACAGTCAGATGAAGTTGAATCATGCAGTATCTCCTTTGGAGAATCCATCTCAAATTAAGATAGCTCGTCGTGACATCGCACGTATGAAAACTGAACTGCAGCAGAGAGAACTTAATAAATAACAATGGTTCAGATGGAAACAAGAAATTTAAGAAAAGTAAGACAGGGTGTCGTTGTTAGCAACAGCATGGATAAGACCATCGTCATTGCATCAAAGTTCAAGGAGAAACACCCTATATATGGTAAGTTTGTTCAAAAAACAAAAAAATACCATGTACACGATGAAAAGAATGAGGCTAATGTAGGTGATACAGTACTCATTATGGAGACACGTCCTTTGTCAAAAACAAAGAGATGGAGATTAGTTCAAATAGTAGAAAAAGCTAAGTAATTATGATACAGGCAGAATCAAAACTTACAGTATGTGATAACAGCGGCGCACGTGAGGCTCTTTGCATCCGTGTACTCGGTGGTACCGGTCGCCGTTATGCAAGTGTGGGAGACGTTATCGTTGTTTCAGTGAAAAACGTAATCCCATCAAGTGATTTGAAAAAAGGTGCAGTATCTAAGGCTTTAGTCGTTCGTACAAAGAAAGAGATTCGTCGTCCGGATGGTTCATACATTCGTTTCGATGATAATGCTTGTGTTTTGTTGAACAATGCTGGGGAGATAAGAGGAAGCCGTATCTTCGGTCCTGTTGCTCGTGAGCTGCGTGCAATAAATATGAAAGTGGTTTCTTTGGCACCAGAGGTTCTTTAATTATTAAAATAACAAGCAAATGAGTAAGTTACATATGAAGAAAGACGATACAGTGATTGTACTGTCCGGTTCGGATAAAGGCAAGACTGGAAAGGTGCTCAAAGTGTTGGTCGACAAAGAACGTGCCATTGTTGAGGGAGTGAATGTAGTAGCCAGAAGTACTAAACCTTCTGCTAAGACTCCTCAAGGAGGCATTGTTAGGCAGGAAGCACCTATACATATTTCTAATTTGAGTTTAATTGACCCAAAGAGTGGCAAGGCTACTCGTATTTCTATCAAACGAGATGGAAAGAAAGTGATACGAATCGCCAAAAAATCAGGGGAGGAGATCAAATAATATGGATACAGCGCAATTCAAGAAAACTTATAAAGAGAAAATCGCTCCAGCATTGAAGGAACAGTTTCACTACTCTTCAACCATGGAGGTTCCCGTTCTCAAAAAAATCGTCATCAATCAAGGACTTGGTAATGCAACTGAGGACAAGAAGATTATTGACGTTGCGATGAATGAAATTTCATCTATTACCGGTCAGAAAGCTGTTACGACGTATTCTAAGAAGGATATTGCAAACTTCAAACTTCGTAAGAAAATGCCGATTGGTGTGATGGTAACCTTACGTCGCGAGCGTATGTATGAGTTCTTGGAAAAACTCGTACGTGTAGCTTTGCCTCGTATTCGTGACTTCAAAGGTATTGAAAGCAAGTTTGATGGACGCGGTAATTATACGCTGGGTATTGAAGAGCAAATCATCTTCCCGGAAATCAATATCGATGCGATTGATCGTATACAGGGCATGAACATCACTTTTGTCACGTCTGCCAAGACTGATGAAGAGGGATACGCATTGCTCAAAGGTTTCGGTCTTCCATTTAAGAACGCAAAAAACGATTAAAAGAATATGGCAAAAGAATCAATGAAAGCTCGCGAAATTAAGCGTGCGAAGCTAGTAGCTCGCTACGCTGAAAAACGCGCAGCTCTTAAAAAGGTTATTGCAACAACAGAGGATCCTGCAGAAGCTTACGAGGCTGCTCGTAAATTGCAGTCAATTCCTAAGAATGCGAATCCTATACGCCTTCATAACCGTTGCAAGGTTACGGGACGTCCAAAAGGATATATCCGTCAGTTCGGCCTTTCTCGTATTCAATTCAGAGAAATGGCTTCGGCAGGATTGATTCCAGGCGTTAAGAAGGCTAGTTGGTAATTGTTAACGCAATACTGACACCATACATCAAAAAGATGCTAATTTAATATTGTCGGGGTAGTCCCGATTAATTAAACTTTTATAAAATGACAGATCCAATAGCAGATTATCTGACAAGACTCAGAAATGCGATTATGGCACATCACCGTGTCGTTGAGATTCCTGCGTCTAACTTGAAAAAGGAGATTACTAAGATCCTTTTCGAGAAAGGATACATCTTGAACTATAAGTTCATTGAAGATGGTCCTCAGGGAACAATTAAAGTTGCTTTGAAGTATGATCCTACTACAAAGCAGAACGCTATCAAGAAATTGAAGCGAGTGTCTACACCCGGTTTGCGCCAGTATACCGGTTATAAAGACATGCCGAGAGTAATTAACGGACTAGGTATTGCAATATTATCTACGTCTCAGGGTGTAATGACTGACAAGGAAGCTACCGCACAAAAAATTGGCGGTGAGGTTCTTTGCTACGTATATTAATTGGAGGTTAGAATATGTCAAGAATAGGAAAATTGCCAATTAGTATTCCTGCAGGAGTTACAGTGAATTTCGACGAGAAGACTAATGTCTTTACCGTCAAGGGACCCAAAGGCGAATTGTCTCAGGAGATAAATCCTTCTATCAAACCATCCATTAGCGATGGACAAATTACTTTCGAGGTAGATGAGAAAAGTCCGGTAGATTATAAGCAAAAACAAGCTTACCATGGTTTGTATCGTTCTTTGGTCAACAATATGGTCGTTGGCGTAAGCGAAGGCTATAGTAAGACACTCGAACTTATCGGTGTTGGTTTCCGTGTATCCAATCAAGGTAACCTTGTAGAGTTCTCTCTCGGATATACTCACCCAATCTTTATCCAGCTTCCTAGTGAAGTGAAAGTAGAAACTAAGTCAGAAAGAAACCAAAATCCGCTCATTAAGTTAGAGTCGTGTGATAAGCAACTGTTAGGTCTCATTTGTGCTAAAATTCGTTCTTTCCGTATGCCTGAGCCTTACAAGGGAAAAGGTATTCTCTTCCAGGGAGAGGTTATTCGTAGAAAGTCTGGAAAGACAGCTGCGGCTAAGTAATTTTAATTTTTTACGATTATGACAACAAAGAAAGAAAAAAGACGAATGAAGATAAAGTTCCGTATTCGTAAGAATGTAAACGGAACAGCTGAGCGCCCACGTCTAAGTGTTTTCCGCTCTAATAAACAGATTTACGCTCAGGTAATTAATGATATAACTGGTACAACTCTTGCTTCTGCTTCCTCTTTAGGCTTAGAAAAGATGCCAAAGGATGAACAGGCACAGAAGGTTGGTGAACTCATTGCACAAAAGGCTCAAGCAGCTGGAATAGAAGCTGTTGTCTTTGACCGTAATGGTTACCTCTACCATGGTCGTGTTAAAGAGTTGGCTGATGCTGCTCGCAAGGGTGGACTTAATTTTTAAACGGTTATGGCAATGAATAAAGTAAAGATAAATAGCGACGTAGAATTAAAAGATCGTTTGGTTGCAATCAACCGTGTTACAAAAGTGACAAAAGGTGGCCGAACATTCACTTTTGCTGCTATTGTCGTCGTAGGTGATGGCAACGGAATTATTGGCTACGGACTTGGTAAGGCTGGTGAAGTAACATCTGCCATCGCCAAGGGTACTGAAGCTGCCAAGAAGAATTTGGTGAAGGTTCCGGTATTGAAAGGTACTATTCCTCATGAGATAGAAGCACGTTATAGTGGTGCACGAGTATTCTTGCGCCCGGCTGCAGCTGGTACAGGACTGGTTGCCGGAGGTGCTATGCGCGCAGTGTTGGATAGTGTTGGTATTACAGATGTGTTGGCTAAGTCGAAGGGATCTTCTAACCCTCACAACTTGGTTAAAGCCACGATTTTAGCGTTGAGTCAGGTTCGTGATGCATACACCGTCGCAGGCGCACGTGGCATCGAGATGAATAAGGTATTTAACGGATAAGGAGACTGAAGAATGGCAACAATAAAAGTAAAGCAAATCAAGAGTAAAATTGGCGCTCCTGTGGACCAGAAGAAAACACTGCTGGCACTGGGACTTCATAAAATCTCTCAGATTGTTGAAGTCGAGGATACTCCAAGTATGCGTGGTATGATTCGGAAGGTACATCATTTAGTATCCGTCGTTGAATAGTAATCTTTTAAGAAGTAAAATCATGAAATTATATAATTTGAAACCAGCAGAAGGCTCTACTCATTCACGTCGTCGTATTGGTCGTGGTCCAGGTTCTGGACTCGGCGGAACTTCTACCCGTGGACACAAAGGAGCCAAATCTCGTTCTGGTTATAAAAAGAAGATCGGATTTGAAGGTGGTCAGATGCCACTTCAACGCCGTGTACCCAAAGGTGGCTTCAAGAATATCAACCGCAAGGAATATTTCGCTGTAAACTTGTCGACACTCCAGACGTTAGCAGAAGAAAAGAACCTTACCAAGATTGGAATCGCCGAGTTGGTGGCAGCTGGCCTAACCAATGGCAAGAAGCTTGTAAAAATCTTAGGAAACGGTGAACTGACAGCTAAAATTGATGTAGAAGCAAATGCATTCTCAAAAACTGCTGAAGAGGCAATCAAGGCAGTAGGTGGTAACACAACTAGAATCTAAGTAATGAAAAAGTTTATTGAGACACTAAAGAACTGTTGGAAGATTGAGGATTTGCGCCAGCGTCTCCTCATAACTCTTCTATTTACGGCCATCTATCGTTTTGGCTCGTTTGTAGTACTGCCGGGTATTAATCCTGCTTCGTTAGGACAACTCCAAAAGCAGACTGAAGGCGGCTTGATGTCGCTGCTTGACATGTTCTCTGGTGGTGCATTCTCAAATGCGTCCATATTCGCACTTGGGATTATGCCCTATATCTCAGCTTCTATCGTTATGCAACTTCTAGCTGTTGCTGTACCTTATTTCCAAAAGATGCAACGCGAGGGTGAGAGTGGTCGGAAGAAGATTAGCATGTACACTCGGTATCTGACAGTATTCATTTTGCTGTTACAGGCTCCTAGTTACTTGATGAACCTGAAGTATCAGGCTTCACAAGCTTTGGCTACAGGTATCTCATGGACAGTCTTTATGATTCCGGCTACCATTATCCTGGCTGCAGGCAGCATGTTCATCCTTTGGCTAGGTGAACGGATAACAGATAAGGGTGTAGGTAACGGTATCTCATTAATTATCATGATTGGTATCATCGCCCGCCTTCCTCAGGCATTCGTTCAAGAGGCAGGTTCACGCTTAACAGCCATTAGTGGTGGTGGATTGATTATGTTTATCGTTGAGTTGCTGATTCTCTTTGGTGTGGTCTGTGCTGCAATCTTGCTGGTACAGGGAACACGTAAAGTTCCTGTGCAATATGCCAAACGTCTGGTGGGCAACAAGCAATATGGTGGTGCACGTCAGTACATCCCATTAAAACTGTTCGCGGCCAACGTAATGCCTATCATCTTTGCTCAAGCATTGATGTTCATTCCTTTGGCTATTGTTCAGTATCAGTCTGATAATGCATCTCCGATAGTTCGTTCTCTCATGGACCCTCACAGCTTATTGTATAATGTCATCTATGTGATTCTGATTATAGCATTTACGTATTTCTATACGGCCATTACTTTGAATCCTGTTCAGATGGCAGAAGACATGAAGCGCAATAATGGTTTCATTCCGGGGATTAGACCTGGTAAGGATACAGCCGAGTACATTGATACGATTATGTCTCGATTGACCTTCCCTGGCTCGTTGTTCATTGCTTTTATAGCGATTATGCCAGCTTTAGCTGGTCTGTTGAACGTACAGCAAGGTTTCTCACAGTTCTTCGGAGGTACGTCTCTCTTGATTCTCGTTGGTGTCGTTATAGATACGCTGCAGCAAATAGAGAGCCACTTATTGATGCGTCATTACGATGGACTGCTAAACGTGGGACACACGAGAGGTAATCATGTATCAGCCTACTAATCTTTAGTCTGAGAGTGAATATATTCTTAAAGACTGAAGATAAAATAGACTTGATGCGTTAGACATAACATCTGACAGGAGCAACGCTCACTGATGTTGGTAAGTCTGTCAATGAAGGTGTCACGACACCTCTGTTGGATTGCTCAACTAACGTGTTTTGTTAGAGATTGCGAAGCACCCCGAGCTTGTTGGATAATCCATACTCGTATGGAGATTCTTTCCCGGAGAACATCTCTGCCTCTATCAATTTTGTAGTTCCACACGGAATTCCAGACAAGCAACGATTTTGCGTGAGGGTGACATCAGCCCAATCGCAGTTGCCATTCATCATGGCCAAGTGGAGATTTTATCAACGTTTAAGAATATTGAACTTTTAGAAAGAAATAATTAATTATGGCTAAACAGTCCGCAATAGAGCAAGACGGAACCATCGTGGAGAGTTTATCTAACGCAATGTTTCGCGTAGAGCTTGAAAACGGTGTAGAGATTATAGCACATATCTCAGGAAAAATGAGAATGCACTATATCAAGATCCTGCCTGGTGACAAGGTGAAGGTCGAAATGAGTCCTTACGATTTGACCAAAGGCAGAATCGTTTTCAGATATAAATAATCAAGTATAAGATATGAAGACAAGAGCATCATTAAAGAAACGTACACCCGACTGTAAGATAGTTCGTCGTAAAGGTCGTCTGTTCGTCATTAACAAGAAAAACCCGAAGTTTAAATTACGTCAGGGCTAAAAAAGATGAAGTGTTGTATATCTTTCAATGAGAATTGAAGTGTACAGCTCAAATCCAATTAAAGTTATTTATTTTATTAATTTTATCAACAAATGGCAATAAGAATTGTTGGAGTAGATTTGCCCCAGAATAAGCGTGGCGAAATCGCATTGACCTATATCTATGGTATTGGTCGAAGTAGTTCAGCAAAGATATTGGATAAGGCAGGTGTAAACCGTGACTTGAAGGTTAGTGAATGGACTGACGACCAAGCAGCCAAGATCCGTGAAATTATCGGTGCTGAATTCAAAGTAGAAGGTGATCTCCGCTCAGAGATCCAGATGAATATCAAGCGACTGATGGATATTGGTTGTTATCGTGGCGTTAGACATCGTAATGGTCTTCCAGTTCGTGGTCAGAGCACCAAAAATAATGCTCGTACACGTAAGGGTAGAAAGAAGACTGTTGCTAATAAGAAGAAGGCTACTAAGTAAATTTAGTTGAGAGTTGAGGGTTGAGAATACATTTTTCTCAATACATTAAAACTTAAACTCCTAACTTTTAAACTAAAAAAGATTATGGCAAAGAAAACAACAGCTTCAAAGAAGAGGAATGTAAGAGTTGATGCACTGGGACAGTTGCATGTTCACAGCTCATTTAATAATATTATCGTTTCATTGGCTAACAGCGAAGGTCAGGTTATATCTTGGTCTTCTGCAGGTAAGATGGGTTTCCGTGGCTCTAAGAAAAATACTCCCTACGCTGCACAGATGGCAGGTGAAGATTGCGCTAAAGTCGCTTTCGACTTGGGATTGCGTAAGGTTAGGGCGTTCGTCAAAGGGCCTGGTAACGGTCGTGAGTCTGCCATTCGTGCGGTTCATGCTGCAGGAATTGAGATTACAGAGATTATTGATGTTACCCCATTGCCACACAATGGATGCCGTCCACCAAAGAGACGTAAGGTATAAATTCTTATCTTGAGCCTGGTTTAACTGTCAGGCTCCTGATATTATCACTAGAATAAGTTTATTTTTTTTATATTATGGCTAGATACATAGGTCCGAAATCTAAAATTGCACGTCGATTTGGTGAACCCATCTTCGGCGCTGACAAAGTTTTGTCCAAGAGAAACTTCCCTCCTGGACAGCATGGTAATAACAGACGCAGGAAGATGTCTGAGTTTGGTGCCATGTTGGCAGAGAAGCAAAAGGCAAAGTACACATATGGTGTGCTTGAGCGCCAGTTCCGTAATATGTTTGAGAAGGCTGCAAAGTCTGATGGAATTACCGGTGAGGTTCTCCTTCAGAACCTTGAATGCCGTCTTGACAATGTTGTATTCCGTTTGGGTATTGCCCCAACGCGCGCTGCTGCTCGTCAAATGGTAGGGCATAAGCACATCGTCGTTGATGGAAAAGTTGTCAATATACCATCTTATGCAGTTAAGCCAGGCCAAATTGTTGGTGTACGTGAGAAAGCGAAGTCTCTCGAAGTCATCGAAGCTTCTTTGGCAGGTTTCAACCATAGTAAATATCCTTGGATTGAGTGGGATGAGAATTCAAAGAGTGGTAAGTTCTTGCATCTGCCAGAACGTGCTGACATCCCTGAGAATATTAAGGAACAGTTAATCGTTGAGTTGTACTCTAAATAAATCATTAAATTAATGGCGATATTAGCATTTCAAAAACCTGATAAAGTAGTAATGTTGGAGGCTGACGACAAGTTCGGTAAATTCGAATTCCGTCCACTTGAGCCTGGCTTTGGTATTACCATCGGTAATTCATTGCGCCGCATTCTCCTTTCATCACTTGAAGGCTATGCTATCAACACCATCCGTATAGCTGGTGTTGAGCATGAGTTTTCTTCAGTACCTGGTGTAAAGGAAGATGTTACCAACATTATCTTGAATCTCAAGCAAGTTCGATTCAAGCAAGTAGTAGAAGAATTCGAGAATGAGAAAGTTAGTATCACCGTAGAGAATTCCACTGAGTTCAAAGCGGGCGATATCGGTAAGTATCTGACTGGATTTGAAGTGTTAAATCCTGATTTGGTGATTTGTCATTTAGATGCTAAAGCTTCCATGCAGATAGACTTGACCATCAATCAAGGACGTGGATACGTTCCCGCTGATGAGAACCGTCAATTCTGCACGGATGTCAATGTCCTCCCAATCGATTCAATCTACACCCCAATCCGTAATGTTAAATACTCAGTAGAGCCTTATCGTGTTGAACAAAAAACCGACTATGATAAGCTTGTCATTGAGGTAACAACGGATGGTTCCCTATCCCCAAAGGATGCACTGAAAGAAGCTGCCAAGATTCTTATCTATCACTTCATGTTGTTCTCGGATGAAAAGATAACACTCGAAAATCCAGATCAAGACGACAACCAGGAGTTTGATGAGGAAGTGTTGCGCATGCGTCAATTGCTTAAGACGAAACTTATTGACTTGAACCTTAGTGTTCGCGCACTCAATTGCCTCAAAGCAGCTGAAGTTGAAACTCTCGGTGACTTGGTGCAGTACAACAAGACAGACTTATTGAAGTTCCGCAACTTTGGAAAGAAATCGCTTTCAGAGCTTGATGATTTGCTCGAAAGTCTGAATCTATCATTTGGAACCGATACATCAAAGTATAAACTGGATAAAGAGTAAGGTTTAAGTATGTGAGTTATTAAGTTTTTAAGTAGTTGAGTTTAGAAGTTTAGGTTTGGATGTATTGAGTAATCAATATCATAACTATAATGAGTAAACCTTCTATCTACTTGAATCTATAACGTCTATATTAGCAAATCGACTCTCATCCAAAATGAACAAAACAAAAAATGAGACACAATAAAAAATTCAACCACTTAGGTCGTACTGCATCTCATCGTGATGCTATGCTTGCTAACATGGCAGTATCCCTGATCATGCACAAAAGAATCACTACGACCCTCGCAAAAGCAAAGGCTTTAAAAAAATATGTAGAGCCACTGATTACCCGTTCAAAGGACGATACGACTAATTCGCGTCGTGTTGTTTTCCGCTACCTCCAGAAAAAAGAAGCTGTAACAGAACTGTACAAGACTGTAGCTCCAAAAGTAGGAGACCGTCCAGGCGGTTACACCCGTGTAATCAAGTTGGGTACTCGTCAAGGTGATGCTGCTCAGATTGCTTTTATCGAGTTAGTTGATTTTGATGACAATATGGCAAAGACCGAGAAAACAGTTAAGAAAACTCGTCGTAGCCGTCGTTCTTCAGGTAAGAAGAATGATGAAACTGCTAAGGCCGAAAATGCTGTTGAAACAGACGATGTTGTTAAGGCAGAGCCAGCCGAAGAAACTTCGAAAGAGGCTTCTGAAGCTAAAGCCAAAGAAGATGTTTCTGAAGCAACAGCTAAAGAAGATGCTTCTGAAGCAAAGGCACAAGACGAAAAGGAAGCTAAGTAAATTTTACCATATTGGTTTCAATATGAACGCTCTCATCCAATTGGGTTGAGAGCGTTTTTTATAAGTACACTCGGCATCAGCACTGTCTAATGGGTAAGTCCCAATTAAGTCCTTGTGGCAGAAACTACATAGTCGTACCTTGAAGACTATTTAGTCGTCCCTTTATCGCTCTCCGTATACTTTTTCAGATAATCATGCGTTATTGTCATAGCATCTTAAAAAAAAGATAGAATGAGAGTTAAGATGGTACTACCTGCATTGCAGGAGGCAGAGAGTCCTTATTGGCGACCTATAAAGTATTCGCTTTTTCCCCCATTGGGACTGGCAACACTCGCTGCCTATTTCTCCGATGATGACGATGTGGTGATTCAAGATCAGCATGTTGAGAAACTAATCCTTGATGACACGCCTGATTTGGTTTGTATACAAGTGTATGTTACTAATGCCTATCGTGCCTATAAGATTGCCGATAGTTATCGACAAAGAGGGGTATTTGTAGCTCTGGGTGGTCTACATGTAACCAGTCTTCCTGATGAAGCATCACTTCATGCTGATACCATATTATTAGGTCCAGGGGAGGAAGCATTTCCTCGTTTTATCAAGGACTTGCGTGAGGGGCATCCGCAAAAGAGGTATGTTGCCAGTTGGAGAAGTCTGGAGAACATACCTCCTGTCCGTCGCGACCTCATCAAGAGGGAAAAGTATTTCGTACCGAATTCCCTTGTTGTATCAAGAGGTTGTCCTCATCATTGTGATTTCTGCTATAAAGATGCTTTTTATGGTAAGGGGAAATCATTTTACACACAAAAGGTAGATGATGCATTAGCAGAGATTGACAGGCTTCCTGGCAGACATCTTTATTTTCTTGATGACCATTTGTTGGGTAACCCCCGGTTCGCATCCGAGTTGTTCGATGGAATGCGTGGTATGGGCAGGGTGTTCCAAAGTGCCGCTACTGTTGCTTCGGTATTAAATGGCAATCTGATAGAGAAGGCAGCAGAGGCTGGTTTGCGTAGTTTGTTCCTGGGTTTCGAGACGTTTTCTCCAGAGAACCTTCGTTCCAGTAACAAATTACAAAACTTATCAAAAGATTATGTGGCTGCTGTTGAACGACTTCATCGTCTTGGCATCATGATCAATGGCAGTTTTGTTTTCGGCCTTGACCACGATGATAAAGATGTATTCCATAGGACTGTTGATTGGGGAATTGAGCATAGTATCACCACCGCAACGTTCCACATTCTAACTCCTTACCCAGGAACGCGACTTTTTCAGCAAATGGAACGGGACGGTCGCATTACATCACATGATTGGAGCAAGTACGACACCAGGACTGTTGTTTACAAGACGATGGGCTTGTCCACAGAAGAATTAAAACAAGGCTATGATTGGGCTTATCGCGAGTTTTATTCATGGAAAAACATCTTCAATGCAAGTTTTGGTCATGACAATCTGAAGCAGCAGTTGGCCCATTTATTTTATATGGGAGGATGGAAGAAGTTTGAACCATTTTGGAATTTTATGATTCAGTATGGTAATCTGAATCGTATGTTGCCTGTGTTGGAAAGTCTGTTAACTAACACTGGTGGTCATAGAAATAAAAACAACCCCAAATCTAAATATGAAGATCCTAAGAATAAACTGGCCTATGAGAAAATGTCAAACTGTTGAAAACGTGTATTGGTGATAGGAGGGGGAAAGGATGTTAGTTCCTCTAATCTTCTGGGCACCAGTAGGAAATTGCAGCGACGTGGTACAAAGACAGCCATATTGTTCGATAAAGAAGAAAACCACTATATCTTGGTGCATCAAAAAGAAAGGATAATAGAATTCCTCAACAAAGAATTGGAATTAATATGAAAAGACAAAGTGCTTCTGTTAATAATTCCCAACAAGCAGCACAGCATGTTGCGAAAAATACTATATTTACCAACAATAAATTTGACTAACCAAACAATTATTTAAGATGAAAAAAGTATTTTTGATGGCAATGGCAGCCGTAGCGTTTATATTTGCGGGCTGCGGAGACAAGAAGACATCACCTAACGACAATCAGGCAGACACTACGATTGTGATGGATGAAAGTGCGGACGCAACCGCCGACTTCCTGACGTCTGAACTTGATACGCAGTTGGCACAGAACAACACGGATGCCGTTCAGGCTACCTTGACATCGTTGCAAAACAAGTATGCTGAGTTGGTGGCTTCTGGCAAATTGGACACGGCCAAGGCCTATGCAGCCAAGATTCAGCAGTTTTTGAACGACAATGCAGAGAAAATCAAGGCTGCCGCAGCTAACAATCCCTCTATTGCCGCACTTGTATCGGGCATTCAGAACCTTCCTACAACAGCTGAGGCAACAGCCGAACAGGCTGAGGAAGCTGTGAAAAACAATGCGAAAGACATGATGAAAAAGGCCGAGAATGAAACCAACAAGGCTATTGATAAGGCCAAGCAGGAAGCCACGAAAGCCACTGACAAGGCTAATGCCAAAATGAATGAGGCCAAGGACAAAGCCGGCAAGGCGATTGATAAAAGCGCAGAGGAAGCCAACAAAAAAGTAAACCAGGCCAGAGGACAAATCCGAAAAGGACTTGGGCTGTAATTCCAGAAGCACTTCCAACTGGATAGGTGGAGCTGTAAACAAGTTAGCCCAGGGCAATGTAATGTCCTGGGCTAACGTACTTTTGGGCTTTCAGCCCGTCGTCATCTCGATTAACATTCGCATCGTACACCGCTAGAGGCCGTGTGCGATTGAATTTAACCAGGTGGCGCAACGAAGAATTCAAGAGGAAAAACGATTCCTACCTCACTATCTTCATGGTCTTTTTACCTTGCTTCACAATGAAGATGCCATGCAAGGGCAGTTGGTTTACAGAGAAGGCGGCTGCGGGTAGTTGTAATAGCTTGTGACCCTGCAAGTCGTACACGCTGACGGGTGCTTCGGCATCGCTTACCGTAGGTGCCTCGATGGCTGTTACCCAGTCGTAATTGGTGCGCTTGTCCTTGATAGTGAAGGTGCCATTGGCAACATGAATAATGACACTGTTCTTCTTGCCGTATTCTGCCCTTACTATTTGCCAATCAGCATCCCGATCGTCTTTGAACCGTGGGTAGATTTGATAATCGCCATCGGGCAGGTCGGTAGGGAGTCTAAGGTTTTGCCATGAGTAAGATTTCCAGTAGCTGTCTTTTGCCGTGTAGTCAATTGAGACCAAATCGCGCTGGATGCCATTTCCCTCAATGACGAGTTGGAAAATGCCATTAAGCGTAGAGCTGCTCACGTTCCATAATTGGATTTCAGCCACGGAAATGGATCTTTTAGCAAACTTTTCTATTGTTAGCTCATTGCCATAGTTTAATGTGAGGTGACTCATCCACGCTCCTTGCTGCTCGGGCTGAATGCCAACAATCATGTCTTGGTAGTAACTGTAGTCACCGCTATTCTTCGGTGTCAAAATACCAATGTCGAAGTCGCCGTCTTGATAGCCTCCCCAGCCCCAGTTAACATGTACTTTGCCGTTTGCCTTATAACCATCGATTACAAAAGCGTGACCGTTTTCCCATTTCGAGTCGTTGCCAGAATAGTAGATGGGGCGATTTTGGGACAGTTCGTTAAATACCATGTCCATCCACTCTTGCTCTGAATAATAGTTGCGTGTATAACGATTCATGTTGGGGTTGTAGCCGAAATACTTAATAAGCGCGTTTTGCGCGCTGCTTGTGTATGACGAACTGAAGTTTGGCTCATACTTCATGTTGACGGAGATGCCCACCTGTCGCATCAGCTCTGATACAGCTTTGGCCTCTTCGTCAGTGTATTTTCCTTTTTCATAGATAGGCAACATTTTGTCCCACTGATAAGGGGATGCGGAAAAGTCAGCGGAGAGTGTCTCACCGTTCATCGTATAACTGTTTGAGCCTTTGCCCGCTGCGGGATACTTGTAATAGCGCATAATCTGCGTCATGGTGATGGCCACGCAACCCACTAAGTAGGGCTTGCCGTTAGCATCCTTTTGTACATCGTTGTTAAACGGTGCCTCCTGATGCCATTTGGTCTTTATGAGTGGTGCAACATGGTTGGGTAGGGTTGCTGATGGTACGATGGCACCACTGTAGCCCTTGCCGCTGGCTATACGCGAGGCAATGGCTGCGTTTGCTGCCCGTAAATACCATTGAAAGGCGGGATTGATGTTTGTGTCGTTAGTATATGGCTTGTTTGATACACCGACAACGGCTTCAATGGCATCGTCGTTGGCCAATACCACAAAACCCGCATGGCGGTTGCCAATCACGGTTAAGTCAGACAGTTGCTGAAGCGTAGCCATACTGCCGGTGTTTGTGGCTCTCGTATCTTCGACAGTCGTAGATACAGAAAGTTCTCGAGCAGCGATGGCTCTGAGTTGTGCCATGGTACGAGGCTTTGCCGATGCCGAAAGACTAAGCAACAAGCTAAGGAAAAAAGTAGTAAATAATCTGAATCTCATTATATACATATTTGTTACAGTTGATAGAAAAACCCAATGGGCATTGGCAAGAGTTGTCCCACCGCCCATTGGGTTGCAATTGATGACAACACAGTGTGTGTTATCTTCTTATTGTTCGCTCATTTTTTTAGTCCAAAAGCGCAATCCATTCTGGATTCTCATTGTTGGTCCACCATCCCCAATCAGGTGAGTACCAGTGGAGCCACAACTCAAAGGTGTCATCATCTGGATGGTATTTGCCACATTCGTCTTTGGTCAAAGCGTCAATGTCTGCCTTCTTCCAAAGCTGCTCGCTATCACCAGATAAACCAACAATCCAGTAATCTTTCATGCCATCGTTGTTCCACTTCTGCGTATGGATGTACTGGGGTTTCATGTGAAGTACGTTTTTACTATCTTTCCAGAAAGTAATGGTTCCCATGTCGCTGTCAATCCATTCGGCCTTTGCATGTAGACCTTTGATGGTGTAAGTTCCCTTAGGAAATTCCATGACATCGATATTCTTAAACATCCATCCATAATACCAGCTGTCCCAATTGGCATGGTGCAGGATGTATCTGTTCACGGTGATGACAAGCTCGGTGTTAGCATAATCGTAAGCTTGTGCATCATCCACCTTGATGTTTACTTTCTCAGTGCTTGCGGGTTGCATGTCAAAGTTGACGTTGATCTTCTTTGTTTTTTCCCCAGCCTTAAACTCCACACTTTGTGGCACTTTGAACTTGCTGTTATTAGATATTAAACGAATAGCAGCGGCTGCAGAACCGTCAGGGCGCCCCACCGTCAGTTCAAGCTTCTGTGGTTCGCTGTTTTCCAGGTCTACAACTGTATTCGCAGTGAGGATATATGCTTTTTGTGTGGCAACGCTACTATCAGCTGTGGCAGGCTCATACTCGTACTCCTCTACGCAAGAAGCGAGAAGTGCTACGCTCACAAACAGTAGAATAGCCTTCAAGGTTTGATATGTCTTTTTCATAATTTCTAATGATATGATGTTACTATATTAATTACTTCACCCATGGCGTGTATTTGTTGGATGGGTCAGGGTTGTTCCATCCTACAAGTGCTTTATTGTTGATTTGCTCTTGGTCTACAAACACGATGTTCATCCACGCTGGACGACCGTCGGTATTGAATCTGCATCTTTCATAGAAGTTTGTGCCGGGATAGCCACGTTTAACAGAATAGTTCAAACGCTTAACATCAAAGAATGTTTGTCCCTCGCCCCAAAGCTCAACTCTCTTTTGGAAAACAATTTCCTCTACCAAAGCGTCTTTCGTGGATGCTGTGGCCGAATATTGCTTATCACGATAGTTGCGCATGAAGTCTTCTACGAGCTTCTTTCCTCTTGCCACATCCTGATGTGCGGCTGCCTCGGCTTCGATAAAATACATCTCCTCAACACGCATGAGTGGGTAAGCGGTAGACTCGCCAATAATCATGTCATCAAAACGGCCATTTCCAGGTCTCCATTTTAAGGAAGCGTATGTAGGAAGAACAGATTTAAACTGATTGTCGACATAGACATTTTTAGCGGCCAAAGGTGAGTTGTCAGGAGCTTTCCACATCAGCTTTCTGAAGTCAGTATCACTGATTCTGTCATAAACGCTCTTTCCAATCATTTGTTTACATGGATTTTGGAGGTATCCGTATTTAATTTCGTTGCTCTTCCATGATGTCCAATTCAGCCATCCGTCTTTAACCGTTTCGTCATCCTTGGTGTATTGAACAGCCCACATCCATTTGTTAGCTTGGTTGAAACCCGTTTTAGAATCAAGGCAATCTTTTTCTGTCATGGGTTGTACGCTTGCGTTGTTAATGGCGTTTCGAGCTGCTTTTTCGGCATTGGCATAGTCGCCCATCCAAAGGTAGAGGCGTGCCTCCAAACCATAGACAACGGCTAAGTCAGGAAGGGTTTGTCCACGGGTACTCTTCAAATGAATGATGTTTTGCTCTGCATTTTTCAAGTCTTCAAGAATGAATGCAGTCATCTTTTCCTTTGTGGCACGCGGATTTACACGTGCAGAGTCATTGCTCATGTTGGGCTTGATGATAGGAACGGTTAGCCCAGTAACGTCATTCCCGTCAGCATTGATGTTGCTTGTTACCTTGTTAGGTAAGAACTCGAACATACGAGCGATATCCAAATACATCATGGCCCGGTTGGCTTGTGCCACGCCTAAATATCCTTTTTGCTCATCAGTCGCGGTTTTGGGGTCGATGGTTCCAATGACATTGTTCGTATTCAAAATATATTTGTAGGGATATTGCAACAGGAATTGCGTTGCGAGTCGGTCTTGACCGATGCCCGTACAGTTTGCCCACGGCCAAAACCAATCGAACTCATTGTCCACGGTGGCCAAATCTTCGGTCATGACATCACGGATGTGCATCATGGCACCGATTCCCCAACTGTATGAAATGTCCCATGACCACCATACAGCTTTGGCATAAGCAGGGATGGCGTTAACCATCGCCTCGGTTGCCGTGGGCGATTTGCCAACTTGGTCTTTTGTAGCTTGAGACGTTGGGAAGGTCTCATCTATACAGCTTGTGAGCAGCGAAGAACATATTAACGAGCCCACAAATGCTTTTGTGATTATATTTGTAAGTTTCATCTTCTTATTTGTTTAAATTAGAATGTGATCGATATACCACCTGTTATGGTGCGTATGGGTGAATAGTTCACATTGTTACCAGTTCCGTCAATGCTTTGTCTTGGGTCCATGCCTTGGCGCTTAGACCACAGCCATACATTGTCGGCAACACCATAAATGCGTATCTTTTCCAAACCCCATGAAGTGGTTAACTTGGCCGGAAGTGTATATCCCAGGGTGATGTTTTGCAGTGACAGGCTTGATGCGTTCATCAAAAAGCGATCGCTGTAAGCTGTCGAGAACTCGTCATTGCTCTGGATGCGTGGAATGTTCGATTCGGTATTTTCTGGCGACCATGCTTTTAACATATCTGTGTGGAAAGCGTAGCCACGGCTGAGCGACATAGCACTGGCATAGGTGCCATCATAGTACTGACCGCCAATTTGATAAGCAAAGTCAATAGAGAAATCAAAGCCCTTGAAGTTAAAGGATGTTCCAAACCCACCGTAGCCATCTGGCAGTGAGGTGCCACAGAGGTAATAGTCAGCCTCGCCTGTTGTCTTTACAGTGGTTAACTCTTTCACAATGGGTTGTCCCTTGCTGTCCAACACACGCTTGCCATTGGCATCGGTCTCGTAAACGTTCTTGTAATACAAAGCCTCACCCGTTTTGTGGTCAACACCAGCATAGCGATACATACGGAATACGTTGAGTGGCTGATTCTCGCCATAGAAGTACCCACTTGACATATAACCTTCAACGCCGTCTACTACAGCATTCTTGCTTTCTTTAGCCAGCTTGGTGATACGGTTTTTGTAAGTTGTAAAGTTCAGGTGTGCCGACCATGTGAAATCTTTTGTTCGGATAAGGTCTCCGTTGAGTTCTATCTCAACTCCGCTGTTGGCCATGTTACCAATGTTTTTGTAATAGCCCGTGTAACCCGTTGTTCCTGGCAGTGTGTACCAAGCCAACATATCTGTTGTGGTACGGTAGAAGTATTCCAAAGAACCACTTAACCTGCTGCCGAAGAGCGTGAAATCAATACCGGTGTTGAAGTTTCCACCCTTCTCCCATGTGATTTCCTCGTTACCTACTGTTGCTGGTGTAATAGCAAGCTCACCGTTTGAATTCACAATGTTGTACATATAAGCATAGCGGAAGTTACCGATTTGGTCGTTTCCTTGCTCTCCGTACGATGCCTTCAATTTTAATTCGTTAATCCAATTGGTCTTCATCCAAGGCTCTTTGCTTATCAACCAGGCACCACCCAACGACCAGAAGTTACCCCAACGATGATCGGGATGGAAGCGAGAGGAGGCGTCGCGACGATAGGACATCGAACCAAAATAACGTTGGTCATAGTTGTACTGAACACGACCGAACCATCCTTCAGTATTGTAGTCGCCCATAGAAGAGCCTGTGTCGATAACTAAGATAGCTTGGTTCATCTCGCTACTTTCGTTTGAGAAGGTTTTTTGGCGTTCGCCAAATATGTTGTAACTACGTGAACGGTAATATTCATGTCCCAACATGGCCTCAACCTCATGTGCTCCATACTCGTGATGCCAGTTGAGCAACTGCTGGTAGTTGTAGCTCCATGTTCTGTTGTGTGACCGTTTTACGGCACCCTTTTGCGCAGCATAGTGACCCAACCAAGGGTTGTGCGTGGTGATTCCTCTGTATTCATCCACAAACACACTGTTGGTTGTGGTGAACTTGAAATCTTTGAGGAAGCGTATTTCTGCAGTACCAATCGCGCTGAACGAGTTGCCCTCTTCGCCGTTTTGATTCAGCAAGTTGTCTGAAAGACCGTTTGCGTTGGGCAAGAAAGCTCTTGGTATGCCTAATGTTTGACCATCACCGTAGTCGTAAGCGGGGATACCTCCATTAGCGAAAGTCATGATATTGCCCTTCTCATCACGAAGATAGAGCGGGTAGATAGGAGCAATGGTCGCCATGGCGAATACGTTATCAGGCGCACCGCCGTTACCTCCGTCTCTCAACGAGTTGCTCTTGTAGTGCGAGTAGCTGAAGTTTCCACCGAGTTTCAACCAAGGTTTAATTTGATAATCAGCTTTCATACGTCCAGAGAAACGGGTGTAATCAGAGTTGGGAGAGATACCATCATATTTCAGATAGTTTGCCGAACCAAAGAAGGTTGATTTATCCGTGCTGCCGTTTGCGGTTAAGTTGTATTCCTGACGCATGCTGCTTTTATAGATAGCATCCAACCAGTTGTCTGGATAAAGCATGTATTTGGTACCGTTAGGAGCCGTGATGACGTTGCCCAACGTAGCGTTCGGGTTCAACTTTCCGTTCTTACCAATCAAATATTCATTGGCGGGGACGTTATAAACATTATATCCTAAGCCAAAGCTGGTGTTTGAGGTTAAGTTCTCATTGGCAAATCTGTAGGCTTCCAAAGGAGAGGATTGGCGTTTGTCAATGGCGTAGTTGTACAAGCCTTTGTACCACATTTCGTAATATGCGGCAGGGTGGTTGATATACTCATAGTCGGGCAACATTCGACTGTTTGCACCCCATTTGGCATCAAATGTGACGGAGGCGTGGTCTTTGCGCCCGTTCTTGGTGGTGATGATAATCACACCGTTGGCACCACGCGCACCATACAAAGCAGCTGAGGCAGCGTCTTTCAAGACGGTTTCACTTTCGATATCAGCGGGGTTGAGAGAGTTCATATCGCCATCAAAAGGCACACCGTCGAGAATAATTAATGGTGCGTTGCCCGAGTTGATGGAGCTGATACCCCTGATGCGGATAGCAGGACTGGATCCACCAGGCTGTCCAGACTGGCGAGTCATCTGTACACCAGATACCTTTCCACGCAATGCGTCTACTGGGTTGGTTACTTGTACCTTAGAAATTTCATCTTCTTTCAGTACGCCTGCCGAACCAGTAAAGGCTGATTTCTTGGCAGTACCATAGGCAACAACAATCACTTCGTCAATGCTCTTTTGCACAGGTTCCATCACTATTCGCATGTTGTTTTTGGCCGTAACGTCCAGCGGCTCCATGCCTACATAGGTAATGCGCAGTGTTCGTTTTCCTTGTGGCAAGGTTAGCTTAAACTTACCGTCAATGTCCGAGATAGCTCCTGTGCCAGAACCAACAACTTGAATGGTAGCTCCCACAACGGGTTGTCCATCCTCTTTTGAAATAATGGTTCCTGACACATCAGTTTGTGCAAATGCAGTTCCTATCATGAAGAGAAGGAACGACATCATCAAGAATAATCGTCTTTTCATATTTATTGAATTAGGTTAGTAATATAGTCTTGTTCACTCGAGCTGCAAACGTACCCGCATATCTGCCCTTGTCAGTTGCCAAGAGTGGTTTCGTCTTTACGCTTTTCAGGGGTTGTTAGCGGTAGATTGTAGATAGTAGTAGGTTGTTAACGGCTACAAATTTATCAATTCTCGCCAAAAGAAACAAAAAAACAAGGAAAAAAATCACGCAACATGTGCCATGTTGTTTTCGGCAGTCGAGCAATTCGTCAATGATAATTGTTATAATGGGACACCTTTATTTTTATTTGGTGCGCTTTGGTGACGATATGATATTCTTCTTTCTATTTTCAATGCAATGCGTAAATACGTAATTTTCAAAAAAAAGTTGTTGGATGATGTTCATCCTGTGCTTCAATGTGTCACAACGATGATAATACATGCCTTTTCAACCGACATGACACTATAAGGAAGAAGATGTCTCGCCATGTCGTCATGACCTCTTATCTATTAACAACGAAAAACACAAAAGAATCTAAAAACGTTCTGCAAGGGATATTTTACGAAAGAACGTTCCGTTCTATCTAAAACAAAAACATCGTTGCAGCCTTTCACTTTTGACGAAAAATCGGAGAGAAACTACAACGCATTGATTTTCGCTTTTTTCGTCAGAACGTCTACGTTCTTTGGTTTCTTTATATCATACGCACATTTTCGTGTTTTCTGTTTATTTCGTTGTTGATTTCTTCTACGCTGTTTACAACAACAAAATATACCATGTTTACATGAAATAGCCGAGGGTCGCATCGAATGTTTTCTACAGAATCCATGGCCGATTCATCTTTATTTCCTATTTTTGCAAGGTACAATTAAATATATAAGGTATGGAAATCATAGCATTACTGGTGTTTATAGTCATTGCCCTCTTGGGCTGGGGGTGTGGTGTGCTGCACGACAAATGGTTCAATTATTGCCCAACAGCTGATGAGGAGGACGCTTTTAACAGTGCCGCACACGCCTCGGATGGCGAGTTGAGCCTAAAAGATATTCTGAAGACCAACAGCATCAAAGGCTTTCAGGCTATCTAACAGTTCGCCTTTTTGATAGGGTCGGTTTTCGCTGTTGTTCGTCTTTGTAATACATTGATAATAAATGCGTTAATTATTCGTTTTCAATAGCATTGACTTTTGATATGTAACTCGCTCTAATTTGGACTTTGATTGAAAATCAAGAAGTTGGGCGTTTGCCTTTATAATATAGGTAACAATATGGAAACGAGCGGACTTCTGCTCGTTTCTGTATTTTGCAATATGCAAAGAACGCCTCAATTCGGGGGCAAAGATACGATATTTTTCTAAATATCCAATGATTTACAAGAGGAATTTTATGGAAATTAGAACTTTTGCGTAAAATCTGATGCTTACCAACACAATATGCATCCAAAAACAAACAGCAGGTATTCGGATATAGTTTATCCGAATACCTGTTGCCATAACGTTTTATTACTGACGATGATTCTGACATCGGCTTTCATGTACTTTTGAAACACAGAGGTTTTTTGCCCCTGTGTACTCATTGTGGCTATTGCCATAAAATAGTTGCCATCTTCCATATGTATGAGTTTTGCATTATGGCTTATGATGTCGCAGTTATAAGATGCATTATCGTTGCCCTCGAAAGATACATGAGCCGTCCTTGGCTCATCGAAAAGATACAAATACTTGTATGGCACAAATACTTGCACTGTTCCTTGATTGATGACCTCACCATTAGCCTCTATGGATATAGGATAAGGTATCTTGTAGAAAGCAACTGCGAGGGCGAGGACTATTATCGTAATGACAACTGTTCCCAAGCTGACGAGGCGAGGAGGAACCTTGCCTATCACGTTCCTCACCTTCTCGCTTCTCAACTCGATATTTTCTGATTCTCTTTCTTTCTGTTCCATATCAAAAGCATTTTAGTTTCCCAATTCCAACTGATTCTTCACAAGGTTATAGTATGCCCCTCGCTTGGCGGTCAAAGACTCATGGTTACCTTCCTCAACCACTTTGCCATGGTCGATGACCACGATTTGGTCGGCATTCTTCACCGTACTTAGGCGATGAGCCACTATCACAACCGTCTTTCCCTTATAGAACATATCCAAGTTCTCCACGATGCTTTTTTCATTGTTGGCATCAAGCGAGTTTGTAGCCTCGTCAAGGAATATATAGTCGGGATTCTTGTAAACCGCCCTTGCAATCAAGATACGCTGTTTCTGACCTTGGCTCAGTCCCACACCATCACGCCCAATCTTGGTGTTGAACTTCAGAGGCAAAGCCATCACGTAATCCTTGATGCAAGCTATCTCGGCAGCTTTCAACAACCTTTCCTTATCTATATCGCCATCATCAACAGCAATGTTTCTTGCGATACTCTCCGAGAAGATAACACCATCCTGCATGACAACACCACATTGTCTGCGCCACCACTTTTTGTTGAGTTTGTTGATGTCAGTATTTCCAATGTTGATTTTTCCCTCCAAGACAGGATAATAACCAAGCATCAAACGGATGAGGGTGGTCTTTCCACTGCCAGATGCGCCAACGATGGCTGTTACCTTACCTTGCGGAATGTGAATGCTCACATCGTCTATGGTTTTGCGCAAAGCATGTGGGTCGTACTTGAACATGATGCTCTTGATGTCAATGCCCTCATTCTTATCTTCAATAGAAGTTAGCAAGCCTTCCTTTCCATTCTCATCATCCATCTGGTGAATCTCGTTGATACGTTCCAAACTAATCTTCACATCTTGCAGGGAATAGAAGAAGTTCATCAGTTGCTCCACAGGCGAGTTGAGCTGTCCGATGATGTATTGCACGGCAAGCATCATACCGAGTGTCATTTGACCATGAATCACAGCGGTAGCAGCCACTACCGTGATGATGATGTTCTTCACCTCGTTGATAAAGATACTTCCTGCCTCCTGTGTCTGTTGGAGTTTGAGTGATTTCATCTGCACTCCAAACAAGTCTGCTTGCGTATCTTCCCATTCCCATCTTCTGCGCTGTTCACAATCCTGCAACTTGATTTCCTGGATGGAAGTGATGAACTCGTAGGTCTTGTTGTTGTTGATGGCTTGCTGCTCAAACAGTTCGTAATCAAGCACCTTCCTCCGCTTCAAGAACAAAGTCATCCATGCACCATAGAGGATGCTTCCCAACAAGAAGATGGCAAACACCAACTTATTGTAGAAGAACAGCACCACCGAGAATACCACGAAAGTAAGCATGGCAAAGGTGATGTTGAGTGTCTGCTGTGTTAGGAATTTATTCACACGGCTATGATCGTTCATCCTCTGCATCAAGTCGCCCATGAGCTTCGTGTCAAAGAAAGACATCGGTAGCTTTAAGAGCTTGATAAAAAAGTCACTAACCAATGAAATGTTAATACGCAGAGAAATGTGAAGCAAAAGCCATCTGCGGATAAAGTCGATTGCCGTTCTGCTGATTGTAAGCATCAACTGTCCCAACAATATAAGCCAGACAAAGCCGATGTTTTGGTTCTTGATGCCGACATCCACGATTGATTGGGTAAGGAATGGCAGAACTAGTTGCAAGAGACTTCCAACTAACAAACCCAAGATGAGTTGTCCGAAATACTTGCGGTATTTCTTCACATATCCAAAGAGAAATCGGAAAGAACGCTTTTCCTTGATGTTCTCTTCACCCTCCATCTTATAGGTAAAGAATGCAGGGGTGGTTTCCAAGAACATAGCAATTCCCTTGTCCTCGCCATTGGAACTTGTGCTTATCCAATGCTGCTTGAACTCTTCTAAACTATAAGTCACCAATCCTTTTCCTGGGTCAGCGACATAGAACTTCTTTTCTTTCTTTACCTTATATAAGACAACAAAGTGGTTTTGGTTCCAGTGAAGGATGCAAGGCAAAGGTACATCACTTAGAGCTATAGTTGTAGCTCTAGCACATGTAGTATGCAATCCAAGCATATTAGCAGTCTCATTGATACCTAGTAACGAGACTCCTTCCGCATTGGCAAAACAAAGATTCGACAGAGAATCTATTGTATATTCTCTGCCGAAATATTTACAAATCATTTGTAGGCAAGCTATGCCGCATTGCATACTGTCATGCTGAAGATAAAAGGGGAATTTATGCATTTCATAATTGTTATAATCGTTCTTTTATTGAGTTGACATTTTCCAAGCGTCGTTTGTGCACTTTTGCTCTTGTCGAGAAATTATACACCAATTTGCACCATAGATTTCTATATTGTCTCTCTGTATAGAAATGATATTTCAGAACTGGGACAATGTTTGTAGACCTTTGATGTATGGAATTGAAAATGTCATCAATACCTATTTGTATGCTCAGTGCGTTATTAAAAAACATACGCTTGTAGGAAAAGTCAAAGCTATAATATCCCTTTTGGTATGTATTGCCAGTAGCGGAATGAGTAACTATGCTACAGTCAAAGGTAAATGCTCCGATGTGTTGCCAATATAGTCGGTTTGCCCAGGAAAAAATGCCTCCCCATAAGTGCTTGCGATTATAACTCTTGGGAATGTCTGTATATTGACCTACTGCATAAAGATTGGTTTGCCACCAAGACAAAATATTTCCACTGTAAGAATAATCTAATGCAAGCACAGAGGAGGTGCCAAAGTTGATGTTGGTATGATAGGTGATTCCGTTCTCAACCGTGAAATATTCCACTATGTCTTTTGGGGTACGCTTGTAACTGACGGATGCCGAATGGTTGAGATACCTTACCGTGAACCCGAAGTTATCGGTCAAGGCTGCTTCCAAGTTTGGATTACCCTTGTCATATAGTATGTCGCTTAGGCGGTTGGAATAACCGTTCATCAAAGCGAATGGTGGACGATATACACTCCTACTATATTGGGCTTCGTATTTCCATCCCTTAGCCGTTGCGTAAGATAGAAAGAAATATGGAAACCAATCTGTGTAATGCTTTGATATGTTACGCGCAGCTTGTTCTGGGTAGGTTCCAGTTACATCTGTATATTCACCACGTACGTTGAGATTTATATACCAATGTTTAGAGAAACTTTTTGCGATTCCCACATAAGCAGCCCCTATGTTCTCTTTGTATTTCCAATGGGTTTCATCATTGAGTTTGTTTAATCTATCCCAACTATAAATATCACTATTGCGTGTACTTACTATAATTCGACCACCAGAAACAAATGACCAACCTGTTTTAAAATTTTTGGTAAAGTCTATGGTGGTAGACCAATTGTTGGCATTGGAAGAGTTGGTGTTATCTTCCTTGACATTGCCATTTGCGTATTCTGGATAAATAGCATCCAATTGGTTATCACTAGACATTTTCTTATGATTCCAATTTACTAAGAATTTTAAGTTGCTGTTTTGCTTATCAAAGTTCCAATTGTAAGAAAAAGCAACATTCATAAAGTCTGATGGACTGTAATATGTTGAGCTAGATATTCCTTTATATATGTTATTGGCATCTTGAATAGACAAGTTTCCCTTGGATTCGTCTGATTTTGGACGCATGACAACTCCATTCAACTCCATTCCCAACTGATGATGCTGAGACAATAAATAGATGACACCCAAACGATAATAATGGGTATTGGCATGAGAAAAATAGTTGTTTTTTTCCTGATGTTTTGTATTATTGTAAAGATAGTCATTGATGGTTTCACTATATTGTTTTTGTCTTTCTTGCTCATAAGAGTACATTCCGTAAATGTTCCATTTTTCTTTGCCTACGTATAGGTTTACTATGGGCGAATAATTATAGTAACCATCCTCTGGTGTAGAGCCTTTAATATACAATGTTCCCTTTACACCAAGTTGTCTTTGGCGTGTAATGATGTTGATGATGCCGCCTTGAATATCTGCATCTTTTTCACCTCCATGACTCTGTTGTATCTCTATCTTTTCTATGTCTGATGCATTCAATCCGGAAAGATAGGAAAATAATTCTACATTGCTTAGTCTCCTGCCATTGAGAAATACCGTTGCTGTTTTTCCTGCCACCTTAATATCTCCATTGGAACTTACCATCACTCGCGGGGCATATTTCAAGACATCATTGACTTTCAGACCTCCAATGCTTGGCATGCTCTTTAAGTAGAAGACGGTCTTGTCACCCTCTTGTTTCATAAAAGGGCGCTTTCCTTTCACAATGACTTCACCTAATACTTTTTTGTCTTCTGCAAGCACTAGTTTCATTTCATTTTGCAAAGATGCTTGCACTGTCAAATCTTTGTACCCCAAACAAGATGCCTTTAGTATGTAATTCTTGTGAATATCAAGCTTTAAAATTGAAAAAAATCCATTTTCATTACTCATACACCCATCAACATAGCTTGAGTCATTCGCATCACGTACTTGTATAGAAGCATAACTTATGGGATGTTGCTTGCTATCCATAACAACACCTCTAAGCTCTTGTGCTGATAAGTTAATAAAAGAACAACAACAGCATATTAATGCTATTAAGATGTTTCTACGCATGGCTATCTTCATTTTTTGTATGTTCGGAGAGGAACATACTGATAATTAACTCGTTCTTTGCCTCTTTGCTTGTGTTGACACAATAATTACATTTCTTGTTGTCATAGGATATTTGACTGCAACCTCCTCCACATATGGGCAATATTGAGCACGAAAGGCATTTGGGATTTGAAAGTTTTGCGTTTTTCCTCAATTGATGGAAATCATTCCATTGAATATTGCCGCTTTCGTCCAAAATACCTTCACAATTATCTTCTTTAAAATCACGGGCGTTGCATTTATAAACTTTGCCGTTATAGTTTATAACGGCTTCATTTTCTTTGTCTGCATAGCAAGAATGACGGACACGATCCGCAAGTAAGGCATCTGGTAATGTCATTCCAAATTCTTTAGCTTTGGCTTGCATCTTTCTAACTTGCTCGCCTAACTTTTCATTTTTTTCTTGCCACACCTTGTTCATTGAGAGAATCAAGTGTTTGCGTTCTGCAACCGTAAGCTCTTCGAAATCTGCAAAAATTAAAAATAAATCTTTTAAATTCTCTTCTGTATAATTTATGCGTAATACTATATCAATTCCATTTTTAACAGCATTTTTTATATTTGATATGATTTTTTCGTAAGAGTCACTTCCTTTAGTTGTAAAACGTGTATTATTATGTCTTTCCTTACTTCCATCCAATGTTATTTGACAACTGCTTAAACCCAAAGAACGCAACTCTTTTAATCGTTCTTCGTTAAACAAATAACCATTTGTCGTTAAGTCCAAAAAGAAGCTTTTATTAGACTTTCTAAATATTTTTGAAGCATATTCTGCTATGGGCAAAACAACGTCTGAATAATACAATAAAGGTTCTCCACCAAAGAAAGATAGCTGGAAAAATTTCAGTTGAGGGTCTTGGGCAATTTTCTTCAAAAACAGAATTATTCTATTTTGGACGTCTTTGCTCATTTTTGTTTTTCCATTGTGACTTTCATAGCAATACCAACAATGGAAATTACAGTTTAATGTTGGATTTATAATTAAACGAAAAGATGTTCTATCTTTGTTTATTGTATTTATGATAGACCTTACACATGAAAGTTCATCCTTGTCTTCTTCTACAATAAAACCATAATCACGCAAAGCTTTATAAAAGTCAGGATGAATATTCAAAAGCTTATTTAAGTTGCCAGTATTATCTTTATATAATTTGACAAGGGCTTTGTCTAAATATAAGAAATTGAGAGATAATGCATTGAATAAAACGTAATTACCTTTATACTCCACCCAATTGTTATATAAACTATCTTTCATTATTTTGCATTTAATTAGCAGGTATGGAACCCATACCTGCTTTTTATGAAACAATTATTGTAATTATCTTTATCGCAGTCCTTCTTTCTCTGTCTCTGCGATACATTTACAGCCGCAGTTGCCGTTCACACTAACACCAACAACAACTTTATCTAACTCGTTTGAGATAGCAGAAAAAACGCTGAAACCACCTTTTAAAAGGCCTTGTTCAGATTTGCTTAACGGAGTTAGCAACTTTTTACTTCTGTCGCTCATAATTAATTTAATTAAATGTTAATAATCCAGTTAACTATCCTTGATTTTAACGTTTCGAGGTAAGTATACGCCTTTTTTAGCAGACGGGGCTGTTTCAACCTTGCACAAAGTTTATTGGAACAATTGCACCAAAACGAAAGCAAACTGCAATTATTTGCCTCATTTTGTATTCCAATTGTAAATTTATAAATACTTTTTGAAACAACATAATTTTAGGAGGATATTTTAATTACATTAAACAATATTATATGTGCTTACACTTTGCATAATAATACAAAAATAACATTTTCATTTACTTTTCTTACTGTTTATCTGCATTTTTATCCTATTTGATTCATTAATAAGTTGTCTTGCTATACTATCTTTATATGATGCTATCTCAACCATTTTGTGGTATTCTCCTTTGGCTGCTTTAAGAGCTTTATGTTAGGGCGTTAAACTCAATGACTTTGAACGCCAAACTCAATGACTTTGGACGCCAAAGTCAATGAGTTTATGAGCGAAGGTGTTGCCTATTGGGTTCCAGTGGTTAGTGAGGTTCTTCAGAATAGGGTTTTCCCTATCGTCTTTTCGGGAAAATCCTCACTGCATGAAAGTTTTGTTTACTATCTTTGTAGTACTGGAAAACGGGCTTGAAGATATTATTTGGGTCGTGTCCTGGCGTTAAGCTGAGGTCTGTTTGGCACGCTTGACAGACGAAAATTAGGATTAAAGAATGCAAGAAACATGAGAAGAGGTTTGGTTACAGCAGTTTGTGTCACGGTGCTGTTGAGTAGCTGCGGCACTTATACGGGTAGCGGTGCTTATACGGGCAGCACCCTTGGATCTATATTGGGAAGTGCTATTGGTGGCATTAGCAATGGTGCCCGTGGCAGTGATATCGGCACAATTGTCGGTATGGCGGGTGGTGCCATCGTGGGTGGTGCCATTGGTGCGAATGCCGACAAGAAGCGTCAAGCCGACCTGGATCAATGCCAACGCGACAAAGAGGAACGTGCTTATCAACGCAAGCAGCGCCGACAGCGACAAAATGAACAGCGCGACGACCGCAGCTCTAATTATGAGCAGCAGGGTAAGGCGAACAGCGGCTTCGATGAAACGAATAGTGGTGACGACCGCTTGTACGATTTCGAAGGCAGTGACTACACGGGTGATTACAGTGCTCAGCAGCCCACTACCCATCTACCGGAGTCGTCAAGTGTGGAAAAATTGGCCAAGGGACTCAGTTATACCCCGGCCATCGAGATCCGTAGCGCTCGTTTTGTAGACGACAATCAAGACAATGTCATTTCATGTGGTGAAATCTGTAAAGTGATTTTTGAAGTGTACAATCGTGGCACTGAGACCTTGTACGACATCCAACCCACGGTGGTAGAGATGTCCGGCAATAAGCATCTGTCTATTTCACCCAGTCTGCATGTGGAGAAAATCGAACCGGGTGCAGGAATTCGGTACACGGCTGTGGTTCGTGCCAACAATAAGTTGAGGGCGGGAACGGTCAAGATTTGTGCGTCTGTCGTGCAAGGCAACAAAGCCATTTCGAAGGTTTGCGAGTTTAATATTCCGACAAAGAAATAATCGATAGCCAGTCATCTATGGCGCCATTGCTGCTCTCTTCCAGTTAGACAACATACTTAAATTAGCCCGATGCGGGCCAAGTAAATGCTGGGCAACAATTGTTGTTCGGCATTTTTAATGAGAGTAGGAAATCACATTAGTGGCCTCGTTTGTGATGAAAGTGATAACCAATGCCCAACATGAGGTGATTGGGTGTTTTGAAGTCGTATAAGCTATAACCGATGTTGAGGAAAACAGAATGTGCTACATCAACTTTCAAGGCCAGTGTTTGATACCATCCTTTCAGCTCTGCATGCGCATTGATGATATTCTTTCCAATGCCCGCATCGATGGTGAAATAAGGCATCACAAACTCAGCTCTGGCAGAAAGCCCGAGAGACATTTGTCGGATGGCGGACGGACTTACGACATGATCAAGGTCGTTGTGCGATTCGCCAATGCCCACAAGGTGATCTTCTATGTACAGGTTCGAGCTGCTGTCGTACACGCCATCCAGTGAAATGCCGGCATTGAACCAGTAGTTCAGGTTGTAGAGCGGTGTGAAGTTGAAACCTATCACACCGTATCTGTCAGGCAAAGCCACGGGATTGCCATCCAAATAGATGCCCTGTTTGCGCCAGGCGCCATAAACCAAAAGGTCGTAACTGATGTGCTTGTTGAACGGCGGAATGGCTCTTTTCGGAATCAGTTTGTCATTTTCACGATTCAGGTAGTAGGCCAGACTGACGCGTCCGCCTATAATGTTGAGCCCAGCATTGGGTATTGAGGTGTTACCATTGGAGTAGTGGGAAAGCGAAATGCCTGCGTTTAAGTCCAGATGGTTGGAGAGCCGCCACCTCAGATAGAAGTCGGCGTCGATATAGGCTGTTACCTTCGATCCGATGACCTTATTCTGTGGGTTGGTTTCCTGATTGTAAGGATGCCAGTTGAAGGCAAGCCCCAGGTTCCATTCATAATTGAGCGACAGGCTGGAGGTGAATCTCTTGATGGGCGCACCCTGAAAGATAAAAGCCGACAACGGGTTCCCCAATTGTGGATTCAGGTTGTGGTAAGCCACACCAATGCCTTGGTAAGCATCCTTGTACGTCTGTGCTTGCACACTGGTCTGTGGCATCTGAAAGGCATATTTCAGGCGAGTGGTGAAGGCATGATTCATCGTTCGTCGCTCATCGTTAGCCCCTTTGAGGTACGGGTTGGTGTGCAAAATGGTCGATGGAACAACGTCCCATTCCAGTCGGTGAATGGTCTTCTGCTGGACTTGCAAGGTGTCAGCATCTTCTGCATGAACATTGTTGGCAAAAAGAGCAATCCATAGAATGCTCAATGAAAGCCTTGTTCCTGTCTGAAAAATGAGTTTCATGATGCGATAATGATTACAGGAACAAAAGTAACGAAAATGATTGGTTGTGGCAATAGAATGGAATTAAAAATCAATCTGCCGTAGCCAATGCCGACATAAATGGAGGGTAGGACGGTAGTAGCTTTGCTGATAGCTTTGTGTGGCGTGTTAAATAATGCTAACTAAGAGCATAAATGACGAAAAATAGTTGGAGCATATGCTTTTTGATAGGTATATTTGTGATATCAAAATAATATCAATAATCATCAAAATTATGGAAAACAAAGAGTTTACTTTTAAGGGAATGAAGGTCAACGGATTCGTTATGTTGTTCGTGTTTTTAGCCATTTTCGCCTTGGGCGTGTTCCTTATTTCAGCTGGTGTCGACTCTTCGGATGGGCTCATCGGGGCAGGTGTGAGTCTTTGCGTCGCAGACTTGATCTTGTTGATGGGCTTTGTTCAGGTAGAACCCAATGAAGCTCGGGTGATGATGTTCTTCGGAAAGTATCGCGGAACCTTCTCGGAAGTGGGCTTTTATTGGGTCAATCCATTTATCAGTACGAAGAAATTGTCTCTTCGTGCCAGGAACTTAAACGCCGAACCCATCAAGGTTAACGACAAGATTGGCAACCCTGTGATGATTGGGTTGGTGCTGGTTTGGAAGCTGAAGGATACGTATAAGGCGATGTTCGAAATCGATTCGCAGACCATGGCGCAAGGTCTTGGCATCTCTGTGGGTAAGGATGTGAGCAGCATCATGCGGGCTTTCGAGAACTTTGTGATGATACAGAGCGAGGCAGCACTGCGACAAGTTGCTGGTCAGTATGCCTATGACAACAACGAATCCAATCAAGAGGAACTGACCTTGCGTGATGGTGACGAGTCTATTAATAAGGAATTGGAAATGAAGTTGGCCGAAAGGTTGGAGATGGCCGGTATCGAAATCGTTGAGGCTCGCATCAATTATCTGGCTTATGCGCCCGAGATTGCAGCCGTGATGCTGCGTCGTCAGCAGGCATCTGCCGTCATCATGGCCCGCGAGAAGATTGTAGAAGGAGCGGTATCGATGGTGAAAATGGCTATTGACAGGCTCTCCAGTGAGGGCGTTATCGATCTTGATGATGACAAGAAGGCTGCGATGGTCAGCAATTTGATGGTGGTTCTCTGTGGTGATGATACGGCTCAACCTGTTGTCAACACGGGTACGTTGAACATGTAAGGCGAATGGCAAAGAAAGAAAACAAGACTAAAAGTTTCATTCTGCGTATTGATTCAGACACGATGGACGCGGTAGAGAAATGGGCTGCCGACGAGTTTCGGTCTATCAACGGCCAGCTGCAATGGATTATCAGTGAGGCTTTACGCAAGAATGGGCGACTCAAAAAACGAAAAATGCAGGTGGTGGAGGAAGATAAGTTGGATGAAAACGCTGAAGAGCCTACCGCCTAAGCATCCTGTTTCTTAGCAGATGGATGAATGTTCGTACCTTTATTCATAATTCGTAACATGGAAAAACTAATCAAGCGCATGGGGAGGCTCATACGCAATGGCTGATTAGAGAAAATAAACATGCCGAAGAAGGAAAAACCTTCTTCGGCATGTTGGTTTAAATGCGCTTGTGTCGTATGCTTTACTTCTTCAGCTTCAGGTCGGTATTGGTACCTTCTCCGGCTTCTTCAAACTTGTCGGATACCAGACGCAGTGTCTGATCGTCCAACTGAAGGAAGGTTACTGAATCCATTTTTTCTGACTGTACGCGTACATAATTCTTGCCGTTGTTCTCAATCAGTCTGGCTACACCAGTGGTGCGAGCCATGGTTTCTTTACCCTTTGGGGTAACAGCAACCTGCTCGTAAGCAAACTCTTTGATGCTGTCTCCGTAGAGCGAAAGGCTGTACTGGTACGTGCCATCAGCGGCAGGACCTTCACCTTCGTAAACCAGTGTGTCGGCTACAATCATTGTGTCGGCTGCCAAAGAATCTGTACCTTCTGCATTGGCTGCTTTCTTACCATTTTGCTGACATGCAGCGAACATAGCTGCAGCAGCGAACATAAATACTAACTTTTTCATATTTCAGTTTGTTTATAGAATGATACAAAGATAACTCTTTTTTTGCATTTATATTGCAGCTGCGTGTGGTAATATTTGTAAAAAACGAAAAGCCACCCAACCATACCGGCAAAAATGCGTATCTTTGCAAGTATTATATAAGCATAGAAGGAGCAAAAATGGGAATCAACGTAGCTGATATCAAGGACAAACGAATCGCTGTGCTGCTTTCAGGCGGTGTAGACAGCTCGGTTGTGGTATACGAATTGGCGCAAATGGGACTGCATCCCGATTGTTTTTATATCAAGATAGGCCCCGAGGAAACCGAAGAGTGGGACTGCTCGTCGGAAGAAGACTTGGAGATGGCCACCGCAGTGGCTGCGAAATATGGCTGTAGGTTGCAGGTTGTTGATTGTCACAAGGAGTATTGGAGTGAGGTAACAAAGTACACCATGGAGAAAGTGAAGGCGGGTTACACGCCCAATCCCGACGTGATGTGCAACCGACTCATCAAGTTTGGCGCGTTCGATGCAAAGGTTGGTCATCAGTATGACTTGATTGCGACGGGTCACTATGCACAAACCGAGGTGATTGATGGTAAGAAGTGGCTCGTTACCAGTCCTGATCCGGTGAAAGACCAGACCGACTTTTTGGCACAGATATACGACTGGCAGCTCAAGAAGGCCTTATTTCCCATTGGTCATTATCAAAAGAATGAGGTACGCGAAATTGCCGAGCGCGAGCATCTGGTCAACGCCAAGCGCAGAGACAGTCAGGGCATTTGTTTCCTGGGACAGATCGATTACAACGAATACCTGCGCCGCTATCTGGGCGAAAAGCATGGCGACGTGATAGAATTAGAAACGGGTAAGAAGATTGGTGAACACCGCGGATTGTGGTTTCACACCATCGGTCAGCGTCACGGACTGGGCTTTGGAGGCGGTCCTTGGTTTGTGGTGAAGAAGGATGTTCAGGCCAACGTGCTCTATGTCAGTAGGGGATACGACCCGAAGACGGCCTACAAGTCGGACTTTAAGGTACACGATTTCCATTTCCTCACCGAGCCTTTGGATATGGAGCGCATTACGTTTAAAATCAGACATACGCCCGAATATCATCCGGCAACCATAGAAAAGACGGCTGAAGGCTGCTATACCGTTCATGCCGCACAGCCCATCCACGGCGTAGCACCCGGACAATTCTGCGTGGTATACGATGAACAGCACCATCGTTGCTTCGGTTCTGCGGAGATTACCGTATAGGTTAAAACTGCTTGTGTTTTTCCTTCGTGGCACATGGCTTTTTGCTCTACCGTACCAATCACATTGACTTTGGTGGCCAATAGCATTGACTTTGAATATCAATGGGAATGTTTTTGATAAAGAAAAGCAATACTATTGAGAAGTGATAACTGTCGAGATTCTGTAACATCTTATATGATAATGAGATACGAAAAACGTTTAAAATTGGCGTTTTTTCAATCACTCCTTCTGTTGGTCGCAAATACGCGAGTATTGAGGGTGCTTGTCAAAATATTTCGTTGTTCATTAGTTGCTACACATTGTTTATAATATTTTCTGATGTGTTGACCAGGTAGTCATCCTCAACCTGTTCTGTCATCCTACTGAAAGAGGTGGTGTGCATGTTTGTGCTGTAAGCGTTGCTGATGTTGATTGTTTCGATGACTTGGGCAAGGAAGTTGCGACTCTCGACGCTGTGGCAGATTGCCGATTTTATATGCGGGGGAGCAACTAGGAAGATGGAATGTATCTATAAATATGTTAAGATTGAAGAAGAAACTGTAATTATAGTTATTATTCTCATTTTTGTCGTTAGAAGTTTCTTGTTTTTATCATTTAATGATTAACTTTGTAATAATTACAAAGTTATCCATTCATTGTATAACATTAAATAAATAGAATAAATATGGAAACAATAATCAATGCACAAATTTCTGAGTTTAAGGTTCAGGCATTCCAAAAAGGAGAGTTTAAGACAGTTTCAAACGAAGATATCAAGGGCAAATGGGCCATCTTCTTCTTCTACCCAGCCGACTTCACCTTTGTATGTCCTACCGAGTTGGTTGACTTGGCAGGCAAGTACGAAGAATTAAAGAAGATGGGCGTAGAGGTGTTCTCTGTTAGCTGCGATACCCACTTTGTACACAAAGCATGGTACGACACATCTGACAGCATCAAGAAGATTAACTACACCATGCTTGCCGACCCATTGGCAGTATTGGCAAAAGGCTTTGGCGTTTACAAAGAAGATGAAGGTGTAGCTTACCGCGGTACTTTCTTGGTAGATCCAGAGGGCAAAATTAAGATTGCAGAGATTCAAGACAATAGTATTGGCCGCAATGCTGACGAGTTGGTACGTAAGGTGTCAGCAGCACAGTTCGTAGAATCTCACCCAGGTGAAGTTTGTCCAGCAAAGTGGAAGCAGGGCGAAGAAACGTTGAAGCCAAGTATTGATTTGGTAGGGAAGCTGTAAAAAGGCACAAGAACCAAACTTGACTGGTAGCTGAGAGAAAACACCTACGAACTAAGTGTCGTCGTTGCTTTCTCAAGCTACCTTTTTTTATACCTTTTAGGCTGGTTCTATAAATTAGCTTTGTTAGATTTTGAGCTTATTTTTGAGGTCAAAATGCAAGAGAGTGAAGGAGTGTAGCGAGCTACACGACTGAACGAACTTACATTTTGAACCAAAAATAAGCCAAAAGATAACAAAACGTATTTCATAAACATTTAATGACTATATGCGGTGGTAATTTATAGAACCAGCCTTTAATTTCCGTTAGAAAGATAATGAAAAATTACCCATATATAAACAATTTATAGCACAATGTTAGATACAACCATTCTACAACAGGTTAAAGATGTCTTTAAAGACTTAAACCATCAATATACCTTCAAAGTGACGGAGCATCCGCAACATGAAAAAGCCGCAGAACTAAAAGAATTCATCAACGACTTTGTCACAACATCCCAGCTTTTTACGGCACAATTTGCGGAGACCGATGACATGACTATTCAGTTCTCTCTGCTGAAAGACAATGAAGAAACAGGCGTTATGTTTCGTGGCATCCCCAACGGTCACGAATTTACGTCGCTTCTATTGGCTGTCTTGAATGCCGATGGCAAGGGTAAGAATCTGCCCGATGATGCGATTTGCAAGCGCATCCAGCGTCTTAAAGGAAATATCAAACTGCAAACATACGTCTCGTTAACCTGCACCAACTGTCCCGACATCGTACAGGCGTTGAACGTCATGGCACTGACCAGTTCAAAAATTACGCACGAAATGGTAGATGGTGCCTTGTTTCAAGACGAGGTAGACAAACTGAATATTCAAGCTGTGCCAACGGTATATGCCAACGGAGAGTTGTTGCACATAGGGCGAGGTAGCTTGGGAGAGCTGCTTACCAAATTAGAAGACATGATTGGCAGCGAAGAGGATGAGAACCAAGAACCAGTGGAGCGCAATTACGATGTTGTAGTTGTGGGAGGTGGTCCTGCTGGAGCGTCGGCAGCTATTTATTCTGCACGCAAGGGCTTGCATGTAGCTATCGTTGCAAATAACATCGGTGGACAGATGAAAGATACGGTTGGTATCGAAAACTTCATCTCTGTTCCCAAGACAACAGGAGCGGAGATGGCTGACAATCTCCTTACCCACCTCAAGGAATATCCTATTGATGTGTTTGACAACAGAAAGGTTGACAAGGCGTTTTTAGATGAAAAACTAAAAAAGGTGCATGTTAAAGGCGGTGAAATATTTATCTCACCTGCGGTCATCATTGCCACTGGCGCAAGCTGGAGAAAGCTCAACGTACAAGATGAGGCAAAGTATATGGGGCATGGCGTACACTTCTGTCCCCACTGCGACGGTCCTTTCTATAAGAATAAGCATGTGGCAGTGGTCGGAGGAGGCAACTCTGGCGTAGAAGCGGCTATTGATTTGGCAGGCATCTGCAAAAAGGTAACCGTACTTGAATTTGGCGAGACCCTACGAGCTGACACCGTTTTGCAAGAAAAAGCGAAGAGCTTGGATAACGTGGAAATATTCACCATGGCACAAACCACGGCTATCGTGGGCGACGGACAGAAAGTAACAGCCATTCGTGTGAAGAACCGCAACAACGATGAAGAACGTGACATAGCAGTGGACGGCATCTTTGTACAGATAGGATTGGCTGCCAATGCCGACCCTTTCCGTGAGGCACTTCCGTTAAATCAACGCCACGAGATAGAGGTGGACAACTATTGTAGAACGTCCGTATCTGGTGTTTATGCCGCTGGTGATGTGACCAACGTACCTTATAAACAAATCATGATTGCCATGGGCGAAGGAGCCAAAGCTGCCCTTTCAGCCTTTGACGACAGGATTAGGGGCGTAATATAGTTTGTCATTTGTTTCCTGAAGTTGTTGCTTCTTAGGACAAAATGTGATTAAATTAAAAAGAACATACAAATAAAGCAGCTTGTTTTGCTTTTCATGTGTAGATAGGATGGCACTCCATGCGAGTGCCATTCGGTCTATAAGGTCGTGTGTGAAGATTCTGTTCGGATGGCTCTATGCTAATAGGCCGCACGATATTTGCTGTCATCTTTATCTTCCAACATGTTGAGATAACTCTGATAGCGGCTAACGGAGATGTAATGATTCTCAACAGCTTGTATCACCGCACAGCCTGGTTCGTGGGTGTGTGTACAATTATTGAATTTGCAATCTTTGGAAAACTCGAAGATTTCCTTGAAATAGCTTGTCAGTTCTTCTCGCTCAATGTCAAAGGTTCCGAAGCCTTTGATGCCCGGTGTGTCAATCAGGTAACCACCCTCTGCCAGTTCTATCATCTCGCTGAAAGTGGTGGTGTGCATGCCTGTGCCGTGTGCGTTGCTGATTTCGGCCGTACGTTGGTCGGCGTGTGGGATGATGGCGTTGATGAGGGTCGATTTGCCAACGCCGCTGTTTCCGCTGACCAGCGTAACCTTTTGTTTTAGGAATGTTTGCAGTTGATTGATGCCCATGCCCGTCTCAGCCGATATCTCGATGCACGGATAGCCGATGGTTTCGTACAGTTCCACCATTTGTTGTTGGTAGCGACGTTCGTCATCGTTGAGCAAGTCGGTCTTGTTGAACACCAGGACCACGGGTACCCGATAGGCTTCGGCTCCGGCTAGGAATCGGTCAATGAAAGTAGTGGATGTTTCTGGTTGCTTGATGGTGATGATGAGAAGAGCCTGGTCGAGATTGGCTGCGATAATTTGGCTTTGCTTGGAGAGATTGGATGCTTTGCGTATGATGTAGTTCTTGCGGTCATCTATGGCACTAATGAGTGCTGTTCCCTCGGCGTTCATGATGATATCAACATAGTCGCCAACCGCTACAGGACTGGTGCTGCGGATACCTTTCAATCGAAAGTTACCTTTCACCTTGCATTCTACGATACGTCCGTCATCGGTCTTGACGGTGTACCAGCTTCCTGTGTTCTTGATAATGAGGCCGTGCATGGATGGATTTAGTTTAAAGCCTCACCCCCTGCCCCTCTCCAAAAGAGAGGGGAGTGGATAGACTTTTATACGGTTGGATAGTCTTGCGACTTTCACCTTGATTATTCTTCACAAATGAGTGGGCTTTTTATGGGATGAGTAGTTCGTGACTCAATAAACTGATCAACTTACAAACTCATAAACTCATGAACTTACAAACTCATCAACTCAAATTCCCTACACCGTCATGATTTCTTTTGTCTTTTCTTCCAGCAGACTGTCTACCTGCTTGATGAACTTGTCGTGAATCTTTTGCAATTCGTTCTCGGCGTCCTTTTCCGCATCTTCCGACAGTCCGTCTTTAATGGCTTTCTTGAGTTTGTCTTTGATTTCAGAGCGCACGTTGCGCACTTCTATCTTCGATTTTTCGCCTATCTTGTTGCACTGCTTCACCAAATCACGACGACGCTCCTCAGTAGGTTGAGGGATTCCCAGGCGGATTATCTCACCATTGTTCTCTGGTGTGATGCCCACGTCAGAATCCATGATGGCCTTTTCGATGTCCCGTATGGCCTTTCTGTCCCACGGTTTGATGGCGATGGTGCGCGCATCAGGAACAGAAACGTTGGCAACTTGGTTGAGAGGAACCATGGATCCGTACGAACTGACCATCACTCCGTCCAAGATAGCTACGTTTGCGCGTCCCGCACGAATGCGGTTCAATTGCTCTTCTAAAAATGTGGTAGCCATCTGCATGCGCTCTTCGGCGCTTTTTAATGTAGATTTTACGTCAATCATATCTTTTCTTGCATTAGAGTTAGTATTGTACAAAAATAAGCAATTACCAGGAAATAAACAACTGTTTGCTGGAAATTGTTTTACGTTATGGGACTAACGAGGGGCGGTGTAGTTGGTTTTCTTCAGTCCGGAGGGCTGTTTCTCATCACAGTTTGAAGGCTTTTCGGCTCATCGTTATCCTTGTTGATGAAGGCGCTTCAGCTCGTCTTCCACCTGGTTTGTCAAAACGACGAACTGTGATACGGACAACTGTTCAGGCCGTTTGGTCATCAGTTCTCCTGCATAGAATTCGGCGGACGCACCCTCACCCGGGAATAGCTGCCGCAGGCTTACCCGCAACATCTTGCGCCGTTGATTGAAAACGGTTTTGACAACTCGTTTGAAGAACATTTCGTCACAACCCAAATCGCATACCTCGTTTCGCGTCATGCGTATAACCGCACTCTTTACTTTGGGTGGCGGGTTGAACACATGTTCGTCTACCGTGAACAGATATTCCACGTGATACCAAGCTTGTATCAAGACCGACAGGATGCCATACGCCTTGCTGCCAGGTTCAGAAGCGATGCGTTGTGCCACTTCGCGCTGTATCATGCCAGTGCAGCAGGGGATGAGATCTTTGTAGTCGAGCAACTTAAAGAAGATTTGTGAGGAGATGTCATACGGATAATTACCCGTCAAAACAAACTGCTGGCCATCGAATATCTGTTGAAGATCCATGCGCAGGAAATCTTGTCCGATGATGTTGTCACGCAGTTTGGGATAGTTTTCCCTGAGATAAGCCACCGACTCGCGGTCTATCTCGACCGCTTTTACTTCTCGAGGCTTCTCCACTAAGTATTGTGTCAGCACGCCCATGCCGGGGCCTATCTCTAAGATGGGGATGTGTGGACATGCGTCCACGGTGTCGGCTATGCGCTTGGCAATGCTCAAATCGGTCAGGAAGTGTTGCCCTAAGTTCTTTTTTGGTTTTACTATCTTCATAGGTCAGTTGTTTTTTGTAGACATGTATGGCGCAACAACTCTCTGCGTTTGAATCGTCATACATGTCACTTTTGCAGGACAAAGATAGATATTAAAAATGAATTATATAGGTGCGACCGTGAAAATATCACTCAAAAGAACAAAACCCTCGTTAGTCGTATTGGTTCACTCACATGGGAATGGCTGTGTTTTTTGTTGCTTTCCTTGCTTTGTGCCATAGCAAATATTAACTATTCTTTTACAAAAGCACTGCTTATTCCTGTTATTTTTTAGCTATATTTGCAATCAGTTAAATGGTTAATAACTCAAAATTCCTTAGGTAATTTTTTCGGATGATAATAAAAGTCGCGATTATCGGATTCGGTCGAATGGGAAGGTTTTACCTTCAGGAGTTTCAAAAGAGTGCCCGATATGACGTAGTTTATATATGTGATATTAATGAAAGCTGCTGTAAATTGGCGCGTGAATTATCCCCAAGCTCAACAGTTATCAGCAACAGCGATGTGGTTTTCGATGACCCTAACGTACAGCTGGTCGTTTTAAGCGCATTTGCGAGTGATCGTAGAGATTGCATTGCCTTAGCTGTCGCCAAAGGAAAGCATATCATTGCAGAAAAGCCTATTGCTGATACTGTAGAAGCAGAAGAAGCCTGTGTGCAGATAACTGAAAACTACGATGGCATCTGTACGGTGAACATGTATCTGCGCAATTCGTGGTATCACAGCGAGTTGAAGGATATAGTGGCTAGCGGTGAATTAGGAGATTTGGCCATTCTTCGTATTTGTCACATGACGCCGGGCTTGGCTCCAGGTGAAGGACATGAGTCGGAAGGACCGTGCTTTCACGACTGTGGCATGCACTATGTGGACGTGGCGCGATGGTATGCCGGCAGTGAATTCAAGACCTATCATGCCCAAGCCATTCGAATGTGGGATTACAAAGACCCTTGGTGGTTGCAGGTACATGGCACCTTTGAAAACGGTATCGTGTTTGACATCACGCAAGGTTTTGTCTACGGACAGCTTTCGAAGGATCAAACACACAATTCTTATATTGATATTATTGGAACCGAAGGCATTGCTCACATGACGCACGACTTCCAAACGGCAGTTGTTGACGTGCGAGGGGTGAACGAAACACTGCATATTGAAAAACCTTTCGGTGGCAAGAATTTAGATTTGCTCATTGAGCGCATGGCCAACTCGATAGAAACAGGGGTGCGTGATTCACATCTACCCACCTTCAAAGATTCGGCTATCGCATCTAAATTCGCATGGGATTGTTTGGACGATGCAGCCAAGCACGACCTTCCAGCCATTGGAAATCTAGAAACGTTGGAACAAATCAGGTACCGCAGAAGGCACATGACCGATGGATATGGACTATTACCTAGTAATTCTGAAGTTTAATCAATGTAAATTGTATATCTATATTAACCAAACTAAACAATTATGGCAGACATTTCAAGAAGAGACTTCCTTAAAAGAGGAAGTGCCGCATTGGCAGGAATGATCGTGGCTCCTAGCATCGTACCTAACACGGTGTTGGGTAAGGCCCGCGGTAAGAAATCACCAAGTGACAAACTGAATATCCTCGGTGTTGGTATCGGAGGACGTGGTGCCGCTGACCTTAGTGCCATGGAAACAGAGAACATCATTGGCCTTTGTGATGTTGACTGGAAGTATGCGAAACATGTTTTTGACAAGTATCCCAAGGCAAAGCGCTACAACGATTATCGCAAGATGTTTGACGAGATGCTTAAAAGTGCAGATGCTGTGATGTGCGCTACGGCCGACCATACACACGCTATTATTTGCGCCGATGCCATTACAGCAGGCAAACACGTATATGTAGAGAAGCCAATGACTCTCTATCCTTACGAATCGCGCTTGCTGGCTGCGCTTGCAAAGAAATATAAGGTAGCAACCCAGATGGGTAACCAAGGTGCTTCCAGTAGTGGTGCCCGTCAGGCATTGAATTGGCTTTGGAACGGTGAAATTGGTGAGGTAAGGCGCATTGAAGCCTTTACAAACCGTCCTATTTGGCCACAAGGTATGCCAACTCCTACAGAGAAGATGGCTATTCCTTCGACCATGAATTGGGATGCCTTTATCGGTCCGGCACAATACCGTGATTTCAATGCAGCCTATACACCATGGAACTTCCGTGGATGGTGGGACTTTGGTTCAGGTGCTTTGGGTGATATGGCTAACCATATCCTGCAGGTTGCCTTCAAGGGATTGAACCTTGGTGCCCCTGCTGAATTGATTGGCAGTTCAACCATGTTGATGACCGACTCTTGTCCGTCTGCAGAAAAGATTACATATCGTTTTGCTGCTCGTGACAATATGCCTAAATTGTCTCTCCCAGAGGTTGAGTTGGCATGGTATGATGGTGGTTTGATTCCACAATATCCTGATGGAATGCCTCAAGGAAAGAAGCTGAAGACAGACGGTTGCTGTATCTTCTACGGTTCTAAAGATACGTTGGTTGCAGAGTGTTACGGCTATGAGCCTTACTTGTTGTCTGGCAGAAAGCCGGTCGTACCCGAACTAAACCGTATTGTTAAGAACGATAATCACCAGCAAGACTGGATTAGAGCTTGTAAAGAAAGTCCAGAGAACCGTATTCCGTGCGAGTCAGATTTCAAGTTTGCGGCTCCTATGAACGAAGCAATTGTCTTGGGTTGTGCTGCTGTTCGTCTGCAAGATCTTGGCCAGTGGCTGAAGTATGATGCAAGGAACATGCGCTTCACCAATATCCCGGCAAATGCAACTTTGCGTAGTGTCATAGAGGATAAGTTTGAAATTCATGACGGTCATCCTACATTCGACCGTACATACACCAAACCGGTTAATGCTAATGAATGGGCAGCACGCCTCATCAAACCAGTATATCGCCAGGGTTGGAAACTTCCTGAAATGCCTAACGTATAAAAGAAACAGAATCAAACATGAAACAATTGTTATTAACTGTTGCATGTTGCTTTTTGGTGTTGAACGCTTCGGCGGCAACACCAAAATCAAACTATGTCAACAAAGGAGCGGTTACATTGTATTTCTCGCAAGGCTTTCAAGGCCCCGAGAAGTGGGAAAAACATACTTTCAAGGTCGACAAAAAAGGCTTTATCAATATCTTTGACGGCAAAACGTTGAGGGGTTGGCGTGGCTATGGCAAGACCTACGTGCCTTCACGCTGGGTTGTTGATAATGGTACCATTCACTTTATCGGCAACGAGAGCCCTGAGTCTAAAGGCAAAGAAGGTGGCGACTTGGTGTTTGCACACAAGTTCAAGAACTTTGAATTGGACATGGAATGGAAGGTTGGAAAGGGAGCTAACTCTGGAATTTTCTACTTGGCACAAGAAACAGTCAATGAGAAGGGGGAGTTGCAACCTATCTATATCTCCTGTCCCGAGTGTCAAGTTCTCGATAATGAGAACCATCCAGACGCAAAATTGGGCGTAGATGGCAATCGTAAATCTTCATCTCTTTACGACATGATTCCAGCTAAACCACAGAATGCAAAACCTTATGGACAGTGGAACCATGTAAAAATCCGTGTATTGAACGGTACAGTTACGCATTTCCAAAACGGCGTTCAGGTATTGCAGTACAAGTTGTGGACACCCGAATGGACTGAACTCTTGCAGAAGAGCAAGTTCAGTGAAAAGGCATGGCCCATTGCTTTCAGGTTCCTCAACGACTGTGGAGGTCCTAACCGTGAAGGATTGATTGGTGTGCAAGACCACGGAAACGATGTTTGGTTCCGTAACATTCGTGTGAAAGAATTATAATAACCAATTAAAGTACAGAATGATGAAATACACATTATCAACATTAGCAATAGCTTCTTTGCTATTCATATCTTGCGGAAATAATAAAAAGTGTAATTGTGGATGTAAGCAATGCTGTGGCAAAGCCGATTCTACAGCTGTCGCTGCCGGTGCATTAGACTTTAAAGTAGCTGACAAGCAGAACGTCGATTTGAGCCAATATGCCGTAGACAAGGATGGCTTCATCACGTTGTTTGATGGCAAAACATTGAATGGTTGGCGCGGATACGGCATGGATTCGGCTCCTGAAAGCTGGAATGTAGAAGACGGTGCTATCCACTTGACAGGTTCAGGCACAGGTGAAGCACAGATGGAAGGTGGAGGAGACCTCATCTTCGCACATAAGTTTAAGAACTTTGAACTTGAGTTTGAATACAAAATATCAAAGGGTGGTAACTCTGGTGTGTTCTATTTGGCACAAGAAGTTACGACGAATGTTGACGGCAAGGACGAATATCTTCCTATCTGGCAGTCGGCTTCAGAGTATCAAGTACTTGACAATGCCAACCACGAAGATGCCAAACTTGGTGTCGACGGCAACCGTCAGTCGGCTTCCTTGTACGACATGATTCCTGCAAAACCACAGAATGCAAAACCATTTGGTGAGTGGAACAAGGGTAAAATTACAGTCTTCAAGGGTACAGTCATCCACGCTCAGAATGGTGAAAACGTGGTGGAATACCACTTGTGGACACCAAAATGGAACGAAATGTTGAAGAACAGCAAGTTCAAAGAGGATGGTGAATTCCCCATTGCTTACAAGCTTCTGAAAAATATGGGTGGTGACAAGCATGAAGGTTATATCGGCTTCCAAGACCACGGAGACGATGTTTGGTATCGTAATGTACGCATTAAGATTACAGACTAAATCTAGAGCGACATGAAAAACAAACTCATTTTATCGCTCATTGCCTTGATGCTCCTTGGCAGTACCACCACTTTCGCACAACGTCGTGGCCGAATGCAGCGTCGAGTGTTGCCTCAGAAAGAAATGGCTTTGCAGCTTTATTCCATTCGTGAGGTACTCGGTGACGCCGATAAGTATGCCAAAAACCATGTTGACGTGTTCAAACGTCTTAGGGCTATGGGGTATACTAGTGTCGAAGCAGCTAACTATGGTGACGGTAAGTTCTATGGCGTGTCTCCCGAACAATATCGTAAAGATGTTGAGGCAGCTGGTCTCAAGCCCATTTCTTCACATGCGACACGTGCATTGAATGACCAAGAATTGAAGAATCATGACTTCACAGAAGCGTTGAAGTGGTGGGACGAAGCAATCAAGGCGCACAAGGCTGCGGGCATGAAGTATATCGTAACGCCATGGGCATCTGTTCCAAAAACACTCAAAGATGCTCAGACACTTTGTGACTATCACAACGCAATTGGCAAAAAGTGTAAAGCTGCAGGACTTCTTTATGGCTATCACAGCCATTCACACGAGTTCGCCAAGGTGGAAGGACAGGACTGGTACGAATACTTTGTGAGCCACACCAACCCCGAATATGTGTTCTTCCAAATGGACGTGTATTGGGCTATGATGGCGCAGCAAAGTCCTACTGAGTGGTTCCGAAAACATCCTGGACGTTTTAAGATGCTCCACATCAAAGACAAGTATGTACTCGGAGAGAGCGGCATGGTAGGTTTTGATGGCATCTTTAAATACGCTGACAAGGCCGGTTTGCAAGATTTCGTTGTCGAAATGGAAGGAACAGAGGGCGGAATGAACATCATGGAGGGTGTCAGACTTTGCGCTCGATACATTCAAAAAGCCCCATTTGTCAAGAGAACTTATACAAAGCAATAACCTAATTGGTTATGTATCCAATAAAATCCCGGATTCTCCATCGAATCCGGGATTTATTTTTTATCTTTGCGTTTGTTCTTGTTCGCGGATGCTGACAAATGCTCTATTCTGCACATTCTTATCAAATGAAAAAACTATTACTCTTTTTTCCCATCTTCCTATTCATCTTAGGATTCTCCGCTTCTTGCAAGTTTGCGCCTTCACAAGAATTGGGTGACACTGTCGCATCCGAGATCTTCGAACCAATCGACACAGCTATCTTGAAACAACAGCAAAGAGAAAAAATGTCGAAAGCAAAAGACAGTGTGGACATCTTCATCATCGGTGAAGGCTCTACTCGTGATAACCTACAACTCATCTCTTACCCTTCGCACCGCGACACCATGCTCTTTGGTAAGAAGCGGCCATTGAAGGTGAAGGGTAGCGCAGAGTATGGCCGCGTGGTCCGCATTGTTTTTGTGATGGGAAAAGACAGTACAAAACTTGTTAAACAGGTAGAAGAAATCAAGATGGATACTGCTGTTGCGGCTTCATGATTAGGTGTCGTTGTCTGGAAGAGATTCCAATAGTAGTTCGATGAGGCGTGGCAAGGCATACTGGTCCAGATTACTTTCTTCTACCCAGATGTAGTCATCCGGTAATGCTGGTTGTTCATCAGCTTGCAAAAAGTAAAAGTCAGCCTGCAAGATGCGGTGCGTCAGCACGTGCTTCACACCTTTTTTCAGCAACATAAGCTGTCCAGGGAAGTCGGGCAGTTCTTCGTTTTCATAGAGCAACGGTTCCCATAAGCCCTGCCAAATGTCACCGGCCGCTCGGCGATGAATGGCTGTTTTTCCTTGCCATCGCACATACACATATACCAATTTGCGCGTCTTAATTTTCAAAGTTTTCAGTTTGACGGGCAGTTCATCAACCTTACCTGTCCGCAAAGCCATGCAGGAGTCCGTCAAAGGACATATCAAGCAGCGAGGCGATGTGGGTGTACACTGTATCGCACCGAAGTCCATGATGGCCTGGTTGTAGGCCGATGGTTCAGCTGCGGGCAACAACGATTGTGCCAGTGCGGCAAATTCTTTCTTGCCTTCAGTGGTGTTGATGGGCGTAGAGATGCCGTAATGACGTGCCAACACCCGATACACGTTTCCGTCAACTACCGCCATCGGCAGTCCGAAGGCTATCGATCCAATGGCCGCGGCCGTATAGTCGCCCACGCCTTTCAGAGCCTTCAGCCCATCCATCGTATTGGGAAAATGTCCCAACTCCACCACTTGTTTGGCTGCATGATGCAGGTTTCGCGCCCTGCTGTAGTAGCCCAGTCCCTGCCATAGCCGCAGCACCTCGTCCTCAGAAGCCGCTGCCAAATCTTCCACTTTCGGGAAACGAGCCATGAAACGCTCCCAGTAGGCCCAGCCTTGCTGTATGCGTGTCTGCTGCAAAATTACCTCACTAATCCAGATGGCGTATGGGTCGGTTGTCTCGCGCCATGGCATGCTACGCCCGTTCTCGCTGAACCAGCGTAGCAAGGCCAGTGTGAAAGGACTGCTTCCCATGTCGTTTTCTTTCTTCATTTGTTGGAGATTCCTGTTTTCGTGCTGTTGGTGTAGCTTGCTGATCCACAGCCAAGTGACGGAAAAAGAGATTATCTTCCCCCTGTAGGGCTGATAATCTCTTCTTTGTTACATTACATGTCTAGAGTCTACTTCACGCGTGAGCCATATTGCTGGTCAAGGTTGAAGATGGCCGTGTCACCCATACGCTTGATACGGTCTACAATACCGCTGGCGGTAGCTTCTTCCTCTACCTGCTCGCGTACAAACTGCCAAAGGAAGTCCTGAGTAGCCTTGTCGTTCTCTTCCACAGCCTTGTCAAGCAAGTTGTCAATCAGGTGGCTGATGTGACACTCGTGCTTGTAAGCGTCTTCGAAGGCATCCAGCGGGCTGGTCCATGTCTGCTTCACAGCCGGAATCTGATTGATGATGGCCTCACCGCCACGTTTGATGATGTAGCTTGCCATCTGATAGGCATGATCCATTTCCTCTTCCGACTGTCTTTTCATCCAGTTTGAAAAACCGTCAAAACCCTCTTTCTCTAAGTAGAAAGACATGGAAAGATATAAATTAGCTGAAAAAATCTCTTCAACAATCTGTTTGTTGAAAGCATCTTGCAATGTGTTTGAAATCATATTCTATAATATTTTAGTGAAACATTCTATATGCAAATATACTAATAAAAATGCAGAAACGTGTGCTTTTGTCATGATTTTTAGTTTTTTTCGGTCAGAATCTCCACACCTATACATCCTACAAGCTGCTCTTGAGTATCACCATGCCCGTCAAAGAGCGTTTGTTGTCGTTTTAAGGGTGGGCGACGAGATGGGCCTCATGACACAAGTGAGGGTAAGAAGTGATAAAATCACGGACGACCCTGTGGTCTACAAAAAACGAAAAGCGGGGCTGTGGGTGGTTTTTAATGGCTGCCCTCGCTCAATCATCTTCATCGTGCGTTTGCGTTTTAGGCCAATTGACCAAATACAAACGCTCGGTGGCGCGGGTGAAAGCGGTGTACAACCAATGCACATAGTCGGGCGTAAGCATGTCGTCGGTCATATATCCCTGGTCCAGATAGACATGCGCCCACTGCCCACCTTGCGCCTTATGACAGGTGATGGCGTACGCATATTTCACCTGAATGGCGTTCAACAACTTGTCTTGCCTCATCTTTTTGAGCCGGTCCCGCTTCAAGGGAATGTCGGCATAGTCGGCCATCACCTCCTGAAACAACCGTTCGTTTTGCGCTTGCGTCAACGCCGGCGCCTCCGTATTAAGGCTGTCCAGCACGACCGTTGCTTGCAATTCGTATCGGTCGTAGTCGGGGAATTGCAACCAGACGTCAGCAAAGCGGAAGCCATACACCTCGCGCACATTTCTCACCCGCTGCACCAAAGCACGGTCGCCATTGGCCAAAAAGGAGATTCCGTTGGTGCCGTTTCCATCTTTCTCCGCCTCTCGCATGGCCGAAGAGGTAGCAGCGTCACTCGCAAGCGGCGCATCGTTCACCGATGATTCGATGGATTGTTGCAACCAAAAATAATTGTTCCGCACCACCATGAGCCAGTCACCGGAGCTTAGTTCCTCCTCTCTGTCCAGGATGGTGTTACGGATACCGCTGTTATAGATGTTGGCTCGCTTGTTGCTTCTCGTTACAACGATGGTTTCGTCCATGCCCACTTCCGAGTAACTGTCATTGAGCGTCTCGATCAATTCATCGCCCGGCACCATCTTGATGTCAGCGAATCCATGGAAATGTATCTGGGGTAATTCGGTCAACTCGTCACGGGTGATTATCTGCCTGATGAGCGTTGCATTGTATAGAATGCCGCTCTGTCGGCTCTGTCGCAACACCTCGCTGAGCGTACACTCGTAGGTTTTCAGTCCATACCCTTGTAAGAAGTCGGCGTTCAGCGCCGGAGATTCGGTCTCCCCGATAGGCGGCAACTGCGCCTGATCACCGATGAGCACCATCTTACAGTTGCGTCCACCGTAGACAAACTGCACCAAATCGTCTAACAGGCACCCGCTTCCGAACGACGAGTCGGGCATGCCGCGGTTGGAAATCATCGAACATTCGTCAATCATGAACAGCGTGTCGGCATGCCGGTTGTAGTTGAGATTGAACACACCACCATCGCTTGCGAAGGTTTTCTGTCGGTATATCTGGTGATGAATGGTGTAAGCAGGATGCGTGCTGTTCATGGCAAACACCTTTGCGGCGCGTCCGGTAGGGGCCAAGAGCATCACCTTTTGCCCCAGTGATACCATGGTTCGCACGATAGCCGCAGCCAAAGAGGTCTTCCCAGTGCCTGCGCTTCCCCGCAAAATCATCACCGCGTGTGGGTCGTCATCCATCATGAAACAGGCAAAGGTGCGCAGAGCGTCGGCCTGTTCGGCTGTGGGTTCCAACGCGAATTGTCGTTTGATTTGGAAGATAAGTTCGTCTGTGAGCATGTGTTCAGAAAGAGATAGAATGAGAAATTTACCGATTTGTCGGTTTATTGGAAACTATTTTGTACTTTTGCAAGTGTGAGTTGGTTCGCCATACGCACAAAGATACAACAAAAATCGGTCATGAAAGTCAAAGTAAAGCATAATTATCTTTTAACCTGCTGCGTCTTGATTCTGGCCATGTTGTGCATCTTGAGCATCTACGGTCCCATTCACTTCAAGCAGCAACAGACAGAGCGAGAAACGGAAGTGAAGCACCATTTGGTGCAAATACGCTTGGCCGAAGAGAAATACCGCATGGCCACGGGAGGCTATACCGCCAGTTTCGACACCCTGATACGGCGGGGCTTGCTGACCGACTCTCTGCGGTTTGTTCCGCATACCAACCACAAGCAGTTCGAGATAGAAACCGCCATGCAGCTCACTAAGTCGGGACGACAGCTGCCATTGATGGAATGCAGGGCCTATTATGCTGACTTTTTACAGGGATTGGACCAGCAGACCATCCAACAATTGATTGACGACGAGAATGCAGCGGGACGCTTTCCCGGACTGAAAATCGGAGATATCAACACTTCAAACAACAATGCCGGAAACTGGGAATGACATACAAAGAAAGAGAGCAAGACTGACATTCAGAGTTAGTCAGCACTCCTTGAGTTTCTCCGTGATAGACAATTCCACGGAGAGCCAATTGGCTTTCGAGCCTTATATCCTCAAGAGTGGCATTTCGTTGGCTGCCAACTTACGCGAAGCCTTTGAAGAAAGCGACCTGCTCTCGTATGGCTACCAACGGGCACAGGTGATGGTCGACTCGCCCGTTCTGATGATTCCCATTGACGAATTTGATGAAAGTGCCATCGAAATCCTTTACCATCACACCTTCATCGGGCATGGCGGCAGCACAGTGTTGCACGCCATCCTGCCCAATCTCAACGCTGTGGCCGTGTTCTCCATGAACAAAGACCTGAAATTGGTTATCACAGACCATTTCAACGACGTGCGTTTCCACCCCATGTTGCAGCCGGTTTGGAGCTATCTACATAAGAGAAGTTTCACAGGAGCGTACCAAAAACTGTACGCATACTTTCATGATAAGAAGGTAGACGTGTTCTGTTTTCAGCACAACCGCTTCAAGTTTTGCAACACGTTCAATGCGGCAAGTGCGCAAGATGCCATCTACTTCCTGCTGTACGCATGGAAGTTGCTGGCTTTGGACACCGAGAAAGACGAGCTGCATATAGCGGGCGACGTTCCCGAACGCAAATGGTTGACCGACAACCTGCACCGCTATTTGCAAAAAGTGTATTACATCAATCCCGCAGCAGAGTTCAACCGTGCTCCCATCATCAACATCAAAGGAATCACATTCGACCTCATCACCCTCTTTTTGAAAGGAAAATAATGCGCATCATCACAGGCTTATACAAGGGAAGACACTTCGACATACCCCACACGTTCAAAGCCAGACCCACGACAGACTATGCTAAAGAGAGCATCTTCAACGTGCTGAACGGCTACATTGACTTTGAAGGAGCCATGGCTTTAGACCTCTTTGCTGGCACTGGCAGCATCTCCATGGAACTGTTGTCGCGTGGGTGTGAGCAGGTAGTGAGCGTGGAAGCCGACCGTGACCATGCCAACTTGATTCGCCATTGCATGCAGAAATTAGGAACAGAGAAGAATGTTTTGATTCGAGGGGACGTGTTTCGCTTCTTAAAAAATTGCCACCAGCGGTTCGATTTCATCTTTGCTGACCCTCCATACACCTTACCCGAACTGGAGAAGGTACCCGAACTTGTTCTGCAATATGACCTGCTGAAGCCAAACGGTGTGTTCGTATTCGAACACGGAAAGAAGAATGATTTCAGCACATTGCCGCAATATGTCGAACACAGACACTACGGCAGCGTCAACTTTACCATATTCCAATCCAAAGACATGTAATCGCTGACGAAGGGAAGTGCCATCATAGAAGCGGAGCAAGCAGACGTACCAGCGACTCCCAAAGCCTGTTTAAGAACGGCCTACGCATGAAATCTGTCAGCCTGTCGACAAGCACACACGATTCCTGATCGGTCAAAAAGACCTGCTTCATGCGCAAAGCCAGCTCCTCATCATAAAAGAAAATGTTAGCCTCGAAGTTGTTTTCAAAGCTACGGAAGTCGATGTTAGTGGATCCACATGTACACAAACTGTCATCAGCCACCAAGAGTTTAGAATGATTGAACCCCGCTTTGTAGAAATAAACCTTCACGCCCGCCTCAATCATGATAGGGATATACGACCTGCTGGCCCATTCAACTAACTTCACGTCCCCATGCCTTGGCAGCATCAGTCGCACGTCAACACCAGTCAAGGCAGCTGTGCGAATGGCGAAAAGCACGGGTTCCGTGGGTAGAAAATAAGGCGTTTCCATGTAGACATAATGGCGGGCTTCGAGCAAGATGCGCACATATCCCTGCATTATTTCAGGCCAAGGCGAGATAGGACTGCTGGTAACAACCTGCGCAAGACAATTGTTTACGATGGGTTGTTCAAAGGGTGGATAATACTTTTGACTGCTGATGAGCGTCCTATCCACGAAATACCAATCTACCAAAAAGGCACGCTGTATGGCGTACACGGCTCCTCCGCGCACCTTCATGTGCGTATCTCTCCATGGCTGTTTGGCCGAGCCGCGTATGTAGCGCATGGCAATGTTCATGCCACCGATAAAACCTATCTGCCCATCTACGACGGCCAGCTTGCGGTGATTGCGGTAGTTTACCTTGCCAGTGAATGCCGGAAAGTGCACCGGCATGAATGAACGCACATCAACACCAGCGTTGCGAAGCCGCTCAAAGTACCTGCCGGGAACCTTCCAACAACCCACATAGTCGTAAATCAGTCGCACCTCGACACCCTCCCGAGCCTTATCTATCAAGGCATCGGCAATCAACTGCGACAGCGGGTCGTCTTCGATGATGTACGTATCGATGTGTATGTGATGTTTGGCACTGCCTATCGCCTTGAGTAACCCCAGGAAGAAGTCGGCCCCTTCGGTATAGATTTCCACCTCGTTGTCCTTGAATGGCAACGACATGTTTTGATTAGCGAAGAGCTGTATCAGCGGTTGATACCGTTCGGGTAGCATCAAATCTTTCTGTTCGGCAAACTCCAACATCGAACGCTTGGTGAGTTGGTCGATGCTTCGCTGACTCATCATGCGCTGCTTGCGCGTGTTTTGGCCGAAGAAGAAATAAAGAATGATGCCCACGATGGGTAAGAAAATAAGCACAAGCAACCACGCCATTGTCTTCGACGGTTGCCGGTTGTCTAACAAGACGGTGACAATGGTGCCGATAATGATGATCAAATAGATCAAGATAAGCGTCCAATGAAGGTAAACCATAGTATTGTTTATGCTGCTGGCAAGTCCGATTTGTCGGTCGGTTGGCACGATAAAGTCGCGCCAGCGTTTCATTTTTGGTGTTACACGATGATGTTGTTGCCCAACTGTTTGGCCAAGGCATTGCGTATTTGGTGCATGTCTTTATATTCCAGCATGAGCTGTTGCATGCGTTCAGCGTCGTTCGACGCCTCAGCTATCTCGCGCATCAGGTCTTTCAACCGCTGTTCAACATAGTCCATGCGGTAGTCCATCACCAAGTGGATGGTATGGTTTCGGAGAGCCTCTTGCGCCTCTCTCGCCAATTGTTCCTCGTCAATATATTTCGTTTCAGATGCAGGTTTTTGTGTTTCCATCACCTGATAAGCATCCATGCTCAACTTGCTGGCCAGTTTGCTGATTTCAATATCGTCATGATGCACGAAGTATTGTTCAGCCACAAAGCCTTCTTCTCCGCTGTGACTGACAGCCTCTGACAGGATGCGCCTGTAGAGTTCGTTGTCCAATTGCAGCTGGTCGCCATTCAGGATGTAGTCGATATATTGAGCCACGGTGAAGTTCACGACGTTGTGATTATCATCTTCCACGCCCTCGTAAATCAGCTGTTCGCCCTTTCTGATGACCAGTTGGATGAGCATCAGCTCCACCTTCGAAGCCTGTGCCATGGGCTTTGCAGACGGTGCGGGATGGGAAACGGGCACTGGTTGAGCAGCTTGCATGGCCGTTCTTTGCTGTTCTGTGGTTCGGACACCTCGGTTTTCTCGGATGTAACGATTCATGGTGTTAATCAAAGTCTGCTCACTCATCCCGATTCTGCGCGCGCAATCCTGCACATAAGTATCACGCAGAATCTGATTGGGCACCACGGCAATACTGCTGATGATGGAGTTGATGCCCTCCGAACGCTTGAAGGGGTCGGTGACGTTGCTCACCATCATGTCGGTCTTGAACTGTATGAAGTCAACTTGATGCTTGTCGATGTACGCCTTGAAGTCATCGGCCGAATGTTTTCGTGCAAAGCTGTCAGGGTCGTCACCGTCAGGCAAAAGCAGTATCTTCACATTCATTCCCTCACTCAAGAGCATGTCCATTCCTCGGAAGGCTGCATGGATGCCGGCAGCGTCACCATCATATAATAAGGTAATGTTGGACGTAAATCGGTGCAGAATATGAATCTGATGCATGCTGAGCGCCGTTCCCGAGTTGGCCACCACGTTCTCAATGCCGCACTGGTGCATGGAGATGACGTCGGTATAGCCCTCCACCATGTACACCCAGTCTTCTTTCGCGATGGCCTTCTTGGCCTGGTAGATGCCGTACAGCTCACGGTCTTTTTGGTAAATTTCTGACGCCGGCGAGTTAACATATTTCTGATTAACCCCTTTGGTGCGGGAGTCGAGCACCCTACCGCCAAAACCTACCACCTTGCCATTGAGTCCTATCCACGGAAAGATGACCCGCCCGCTGTACCGGTCGATTAAATCACCACGCTCGGTTTTATAACAAATGCCCGTCTTTAGTAAGAACTCTTCCTGATAACCCTTGCCGATGGCCGTCCGTGACAGCAGCGTGCGGTCGGGCAGGTCGTACCCCAACTGGAACTTCCGGATGATGTCGTCGCGAAAACCACGACTACGAAAATACTGCATGCCAATGGCTTGTCCGTCTGGGTGGTTGTGCAATAAGTCGCTGAAATAGCCCGCTGCCCACTCGTTGACGATGAACATCGACTCGCGCTCGCTCTGTTCGCGCCGCTCCTCATCCGTCATCTCGCGTTCACGGATTTCGATATGATACTTGCGGGCCAGCCAACGCAGGGCCTCGGGATAATTCATCTGCTCGTGTTCCATGATAAACCCGATGGCGTTTCCACCCTTTCCGCACCCGAAACAATGGCAGGTACCGCGGGCAGGTGAAACGATGAACGAGGGTGTTTTCTCGTTATGAAACGGACAAAGACCCTTGTAGTTGGCGCCACTCTTGCGAAGTGTCACAAACTCACTCACCACATCCACGATGTTGGCCGTGTCTTTTATCCGTTCAACGGTGGCTCTGTCTATCATAGTCATGCAAAGTTAACGAATAAAATATGAAGTGCCGAATATTCTCTTCCCTATTTTTCAGAATATTTATCTACGTCTGCCGCTGTTTCATTCCTCACATCAGCACCCGTCCTGAGCTTGCTGCGTTCCATTTCTTTGCCATGAAGAGTTACCGGCAACCATGTCATCACACCCCTTGAAAACACGCAAGTGGGGCATCCTTACAAAGCGGTTTGCGATACCTCTCTGTGTCTTTATCTTATTCATAATGAAGTACTTATCTTGTTTTCCTGTTTGATACGTTCCCCCTGCCCGTGACTTTCCAATCCAAACCCATTGACTTTGGCAGGCAAAGTCAATGGGTTTGGGCATCAAAGTCAATGAGTTTGGCACACAAAGTCATTGCTATTGGAAATCATGCAAATAGCGGCTTGATTTATCATGTTTCGCCCTTGATGCATAAGGAATGTGAAACCGAATCCTGATTGTGCATTTATGCAACCATTTTTTTGGGTAAGAACCAAAAAGTTAGTACATTTGCGAGCAGACAAAAGTCCTAAAAGGAATCTGTTAACGACCATTATATTATAACACAGAATATATTCTATGAAACTGAAAATCGTTGTACTTGCCAAACAAGTACCTGACACAAGAAACGTCGGAAAGGATGCCATGACCGAGCAAGGTACGGTGAATCGAGCCGCACTGCCCGCCATATTTAATCCTGAAGACTTGAATGCCCTGGAACAAGCGCTGCGCATTAAGGAGCAAAATCCAGGTTCTACCGTGGGCGTGTTGACCATGGGACCACCGCGTGCAGCTGAAATCATCCGCCAAGGTTTGTTCCGCGGCGCTGACACCGGATGGCTGCTGACCGACCGGTTGTTTGCCGGTGCCGACACGCTGGCCACGTCTTACGCGCTGGCCACGGCCATCAAAAAGATAGGACATGTAGACTTGGTGATTGGAGGCCGTCAGGCTATCGATGGCGACACGGCACAAGTAGGTCCGCAGGTTGCTCAGAAACTAGGCCTCAACCAGGTGACCTACGCCGAAGAAATATTGAAGATAGAAAACGGAAAGGCTACTATTCGCCGCTTGATTGATGGCGGTGTCGAGACGGTAGAAGCTCCATTGCCCGTGGTTGTCACGGTGAATGGAAGTGCGGCCCCATGCCGTCCTTGCCATGCCAAACTCGTGATGAAGTACAAGTACGCCACCTGTCCGATGGAACGGAAAGGCGATGAGGCATGGACCGAACTCTACGAGCAGCGTCCTTACCTCACATTGAACCAATGGTCGGTGGCCGATGTAGACGGCGACCCAGCGCAGTGTGGCCTTTCGGGTTCGCCAACGAAGGTGAAGTCGGTGCAGAACATCGTGTTCCAAGCCAAGGAGAGCAAAACGCTTACCTCATCTGATGAGGATGTGAAAGCACTGATGAAAGAGTTGATTGAAGAAAAGATTATTGGGTAGGGAGCGGCGGCCTCTCTCCCAACCCCTCCCCAATAGGGAGGGGAGTAGTTAGCTTTTCTAATAGAGAGGTTGAATGGGGAGGGTTAAACAATGACAACCAGAAAACGGAATAAGAGGGGCCTCTCCCCCAAGCCCTCCTCAAAAGGGAGGGGAGTAGTTAGCTTCTTTTTAACAAGGAGGTTGACGGGGGAGACTTAATCAATAATTATTAAAACAAGGAATTATAAGTAAGAAAATCCTCATCACCTACAACCAACGAGTCTAATCACTCCCCTCCCTTTTGGGGAGGGGTAAGGGGGAGAGGCTTTTTGGGGGGAGAGGCTTTTTAACACCAAAATGAATATGAACAACGTATTTGTATATTGCGAGATAGAAGGCACAACCGTTGCCGAGGTATCTCAAGAACTGCTCACCAAAGGGCGCACGCTGGCCAACCAACTGGGCGTCGAGTTGCATGCGCTGGCAGTGGGCACGGGCATCAAGGGCAACGTAGAGAACCAGATACTGCCTTATGGCGTTGATAAATTGTTTGTCTTCGACGGAGAAGGATTGTATCCTTATACGTCGGCACCACATACGGACATCATGGTTAAACTGTTCCAGGCAGAGCAACCGCAGATATGTCTGATGGGTGCGACGGTAATCGGTCGTGACTTGGGACCGCGCGTGTCGTCATCGCTCACCAGTGGACTGACGGCTGATTGTACGCAACTGGAGATTGGCGACTACGACGACCGCAAAGCCCAAAAACACTATGACAATTTGCTTTATCAAATCAGACCGGCTTTTGGCGGCAACATCGTGGCCACCATCGTCAACCCCGACCATCGTCCACAGATGGCTACCGTGCGTTCGGGAGTGATGAAAAAAGCACTTTATGAGGGTGAGGCGAAAGGCGAGGTGGTGTATCCCGTGGCAACGGAATACGTCAGTCCTGAATCGTATGTCGTCAAGGTACTCGAACGACATGTTGAGGAAGCCAAACACAACTTGACGGGTGCTCCCATCATTGTGGCGGGTGGCTATGGTGTAGGAAGCAAAGAGGCATTCCATCTTTTATACGAATTGGCCGACGTGTTACACGGTGAGGTGGGTGCCAGTCGTGCGGCTGTTGACGCAGGTTGGATAGAGAACGACCGCCAGATTGGTCAAACGGGTGTTACGGTGCATCCCAAGGTGTACATCGCCTGCGGTATCTCCGGCCAGATTCAGCATGTGGCTGGCATGCAAGACGCTGGCATCATCATCGCCATCAACACCGACCCCGATGCCCCCATCAACCAGTTGGCCGATTATGTCATCACTGGCTCGATAGAAGATGTGGTGCCCAAAATGATTAAATATTATAAGGAGAACAGCAAATAAATCCCCCCCGACTAGGGGGAGTTAATAGGAGTAATATCGGAGTTATAGGCCTTCAGCCATGGGAGTTAACAGACATTAGTTCTCTTAGTCACCCTGTTGGAATGTAATAACGCACATGAGATGACGAAAAATTTCACAGATATCATAGCTTGGCAAATATCTCATCAATTTGTAATCAAAGTTTATAAAATGACGAGAACATTTCCTGAGATAGAACGCTTTGGCTTGATTTCGCAGTTTCAACGTGCTGCGGTATCTATTACTGCTAATATTGCAGAAGGATATCGAAAGATAGGAAAGGCAGATAAATTACGCTTCTTGAATACATCTCAAGGCAGTTTGGAAGAATGTAGAAATTATATCATTCTATCAAAAGATTTAGAATATATAAACGAAGAGCAATATGCTGAACTCATGAGTATTTTAGAAAAAGCAAGTTGGTATATCAATGCGTATGCCAAAGGAATACTTAACAACAATGCCACAGCGTCATGCAAAGGCAACGTCCGTTAACTCTCGTTAGCGAAGCGAACTACTCCGAATAACTTCCGATAACTACAAGCAACAAATACATAGGGAAATAAAGGTAATGTCCGTTAACTCCTGTGAGCGAAGCGAACTAACTCCGAATAACTTCCGATAACTACAAGCTATAATAATAAACTATGTCGAATTACTATACTGACCATCCGGAGATTGAATTTCATTTAGATCATCCGTTGATGAAGCGAATTGTTGAGCTCAAGGAGCGCAACTACCAAGACAAAGAGCACCATGATGATGCTCCGGTAAATTACGATGACGCCATCGAGAACTACAAACGCATTCTCGAAATCACAGGCGATGTGGCGGCAAACATCATCGAACCCAACTCGGAAGACGTGGACAAAGAAGGCCCGCATCTTGAGAATGGGCGCATGAAGTATGCCAGCAAAACGCTTGACAACATCAAAGCAACCCAGCAGGCAGGCCTGTGGGGCGTATCGATGCCACGGCGTTATGGCGGACTGAACTTGCCCAATGTCACCTTCTCGATGATGTCGGAGATGATAGCCGCAGCAGATGCAGGGTTTCAGAACATCTGGTCGCTGCAGTCGTGCATTGACACGCTGTATGAATTCGGCTCGGACGAACAGCGCGAGGAGTACATCCCACGCGTTTGTAAGGGTGCCACCATGTCGATGGACCTGACCGAACCCGACGCAGGCTCTGACCTTCAGCGCGTGATGCTCAAGGCTACCTATGATGAAAAAGAAGACTGTTGGCGACTGAATGGCGTGAAACGCTTCATCACCAACGGCGACTCGGACATCCATTTGGTGCTGGCACGGTCGGAAGAGGGTACGAAAGACGGCCGAGGACTGTCCATGTTCATCTACGACAAACGCAATGGGGGGGTGGATGTGCGCCACATTGAGAACAAATTGGGTATCCATGGCTCGCCAACCTGTGAGCTGGTGTACAAGAATGCCAAAGCCGAACTGTGCGGAAGCACCCGCATGGGACTGATTAAGTACGTCATGGCACTGATGAATGGCGCTCGTTTGGGCATTGCGGCACAGTCGGTTGGTGTTGAACAAGAGGCATACAACGAAGCTTTGGCATACGCCAAAGAACGTCAACAGTTTGGGCAAGCCATCATAGAGTTCCCCGCCGTGTACGACATGCTGTCGCGCATGAAGGCCAAACTCGATGCAGGCCGTTCCTTGTTGTATCAAACGGCTCGTTATGTTGACCTCTATAAAGCATTGGAGGACATCCAACGCGACCGAAAACTGAGTGCTGAAGAACGCGCGGAGATGAAGAAGTACAACCGATTGGCTGACGCTTTCACGCCATTGGCCAAAGGCATGAACTCTGAATATGCCAACCAAAACGCTTATGATGCCATCAGCATACATGGCGGTTCGGGCTTCATCATGGCCTATAAGTGCCAGCGTTTGTTCCGCGACGCACGCATTTTCTCCATCTACGAGGGCACGACACAACTGCAAGTGGTAGCCGCCATACGCTACATCATGAATGGTACCTACCTCAATATCATGAAAGAAATGCTCGACAAAGAGGTTGAAGGCGCATGGAAGCCTTTACACGATCGCTTGAAAGTGCTGGCCCAGCAGTACGAAGAAGCTGTCAACATGGTGAAAGAGGCTGACAATCAGGAGCTGCAAGACTTCTTGGCTCGCCGCCTATATAACATGACAGCCAATCTCTTGATGTCAGTATTGCTCATTGATGATGCATCACGTTCACCCGAATTGTTCGGCAAGAGCGCACACGTCTACATGCGTCACACGGAAGAAGAGAATACAGGGCACTACACGTTCATCAAGAACTTCCACGCCGAAGACTTGATCAACTATCGCGCCATGGAGCAAGAAGCAGAGTAAAACCTGTTCTTGATGGCAAGAAAACAATGGCTGTTCGTATCTATTTCGAACAGCCATTTTGGCTAATGGGGGTTCATGTGAGTTGATTGTGCAGGGTGTTTGTCTAGTTCAAAGGGTCGAAATTTAGACTTGATACATCACCATCAGAACTTTCACGCAGTGCTACAAATGACCATCAAGGTGGAGTATCATCGTGTTCAGAACAGCAACAGATACCCCAACAGACGGCTTCTACTTCTGATAGTTCAACTTGACCATCACTGGATAGTGGTCAGAAGGCAAGCGATGTACATACTGACGGAAGTTCAACTCCTGTGGCGCAGCACCTTCCTTGCTTACCTCACGACTGTTTCCCTCAGTCCAATAGCCATTGGTTAGGATGCCATATTGGTTTACTTGAAACCTGTTAGAAACAAAAACGTGGTCGATGCGACTGTCTGTCAGTAAGGAAGACTTGAAGCCTTGGAACGTTCCATTCTCGGCAAAACGTATTTTAGCAGCGGTGTATGAATCTTTCAGGAGTCCTGATTGGGTGAAGATTTGATAAATCTCATCATGCTGATCAACATTAAAGTCGCCGGTGAGAATGACAGGTGCGTTGCTGCCTGCAATCTCTTTGATTTTCCTTACAACCAACTTGGCGGCCTCTCTGCGAGCCACGACACCCACATGATCCATGTGGAGATTGAAGAAATAAAACTTCAACTTGGTTTTCACGTCTTGAAACTTTCCCCAGGTGCAGATGCGAATGCAAGCCGCATCCCAACCTAAAGCGGGCTTGTCCGGCGTTTCATTCAACCAGAAGTTGCCGTAGTCAAGACGTTTGAGCTTGTCTTTCTTGTAAAATATGGCCGAATACTCACCAGCCTCTTTGCCATCGTCACGCCCCACGCCGATGCAATCGTAGCCGTCCAGTCCTTGTTTCAAATCACGCAGTTGCCCTACGAGCACCTCTTGTGTGCCAAAAATATCGGGCTGTTCGAAATTCATCATGTCGCATATCACCTGGCATCGCTTAGGCCATGCGTTACCTTCCTTACGGTCATCCGAATTGTCATTGCGAATGTTGTAGGTTCCAACAAACAGATTTTGTGAACTAACGCATAGCGTTATTGCCAGAAACAGGAGTGTGAATGTGTATTTTTTCATTGATTGAGTGTCTAAAAGATGTTGAACTGAAAATAGGAGATAATATTTTTTTATTGCTATTTATCTCCTATTTCGATTTTTTATTGATTCATTTTCTCTGCAAGTGAATTTAGGATGTGTCCCGACAAGATTATAACAGAAGGCGGCATGTTGTATAATTTTCCTCGTATAAATGTGGCAATTTGGGGTATCATTAACTTATTGGGGGTTGGAAATAAGCGCCCCATGTTCATTACCAATGTCTCCTGATAGACTTTATTAAGTATATCGTAATGCCGTATGCAATCCTGTAAGAACTTTTCATCAGAGTTCTTAACTCTTGATTCGATAAGGGTGAATACAGCTTCATTCACATCTGCTGATTCCGTATTACGCTTTTTTATCAACTGCTTGAGCCACTGATATTCTGCTTCATGAAATTTCTTTTCGCTCCAGCGATAGCCTGAAAAGTAGCTGCTTAGCGCCATGGCAATTAGTTTGTCGAGATGTTCCGTTACCTTTTGTGAACTCTCTTTTGGGAAAAGAGCCTCATTTTGTAATAAAAATTTCGCCTTTTCGTCATCTAATGAAACTGTATAACGCGTGAAAAGAAATAAGTTTCTTGGTAAAAGTCGTTGTTTATTTGATAGCGTTTTGAAATATTCGTTGACAACTTGATAGCCTTCTTGTTCCTTATCATTTGTCATTAACGAAAAGGCGTAGTTGTTTATGAGTTCAGCTGAACGCTCGCCGCTCTGATATCTTTGTGCTAATCGCTCGGGTTTTTGATTAGGATCGATACCATTTTCAATCCTTGAAATGAAAGCATCTGCATCCATAGCACCTTCCAGCCTGAAAACTACTTGCTTGGATGTATTCACAATTAAAAAGGTTGGATACGCTTTTACTTGAAACAGCTTTGCCAATTCTTTTCCTTCTTTTTCAGCATTTAGTTTTATGCATATAAATTTATGGTTGAGAAAGTTGCCAACTTTATCCTGCGGGAAAACCTCTCGGCTCATTCTTTTGCATGGCCCACACCAGTCGGTATAGAAGTCAATAAACACCATTTTACCCTCTTGTTGGGCAGCACTCAATGCTTCATCATAAGTAATGGTACGGAACTGTGTTTGGGCAATTACCATGTTTTGATTTATGAGCATTAAAAAAAACAGTAGATAAAATAGTTTTGTTTTCATTTTTAATTGTTTTTCCATTTGTTCAAATAACGTTTATAATGTTGAATTTCTATATTCAATCTTTACGACTTTTAACTTCGTTTTCCAAGGATAACTCTTTGTTTTATAACTATGTTCTGTGAGTATCATGTCGTTGGGGTCATCTTCAAGAGTAAATTTTCTTATCGTTCCTCTCTCTTTGGTGTCGTATGTAGATATAATGACATCTGTGGGTATTTCGTTAGAATGGTAATCCATTGCCAAATAAGTAATTTGTGCATTTAACTGTTTCAACATTTTTGCTTTGTTTTGCACATAATTATACCCCCATAGCTGGTTGCCTACGCTGTAAAGTAGTACTGGCTGCATTGAGAAAAAGGCGAAATGTGTAGCTTTGTCAATATCTGTTGCCACGGCCTTATCAATGGTTCGAGCCATCAGTTTGTTAATACCATTAGCCATATAGCTTTTTACTAAAAAGCAATATATAAAAAGGTTACCTTGAATATCGTTCATCAAAGCGTACGAACGCCCTTGATTACCAAACCCATTTTCTCCATATATGAGATTGCGAACAGGAGTATATTTAGTTTGGTCTAAATAGAATGGATCTTCCGAATCGTTGTATTTGGCACAATGACTAACAGCGTAGTAAGCTCCGTTTAGCCGAACAAATCGGTGGTTGGTTTTATCATAAAACGCCATGGTAGACGGATATGAACTATTCCCTTGATAGAAAGCAAAGGGTGCGGGTTCAAACAGAACAGAAGAGCTGGCACTGTATGTGTTAATAGGATTTCCATAAGCTTCTGGTGGTCCATATATCTGAGTAAAGAAAAGTTCGTGTTCGGTTAGCAACACCCTACTGTTTCTGGACAGATTAATATTGTTTGAACCATAAGAATGAGGAAAGACATTCATAACTCGTAAAGGTTTTTTTACCTCTATTGTGGGAAATATAAAGTCCTCTACTTTTGTGTTAGCTATTGTTTGAAAAGAGGAAAGTGTAGCAGAGTGTTCGATAGCAAACGATAGTCCTTTGGCTACTCCCCACAAATTCGTGTTATGACTGTCAGCACCACCAGTAAATACTATATTTTGAGCATTCTTTAAAGATTGTTTGTTTTCCCATATGTCTTCTATCATAGTGGTATCCTTTTCGTCAATCATGCTGATAAAGTCTAAGCCACACGATCCATCCTCTTTGTCTCCAAACAAATAAAACCCTCTTACAAAGGGACTTACCACTGTGAGACGGCAGAGCTGCTCCCATTGCATGCCTGTTTGTTTGTCCGTTGCTCTAAAAAAAACATTAAAAGTACCAGGAGCATCTGTTACCTTATATTTTAGATTTTTCTCTCTACCAATAACTTTTAACGAGTCACCTCCAGATTTGGTTTTAAGGGAAATAAACCATAGGTATTCAAATTGTGTTGTATCTTTTCCTGTCAAGGATGCTTGTAAATCAACGTTAATTTCTAAAGTTTCCGCATTTGAAACTCGAACATACGTTTCTTCTATCCCTTTTATCTCTAACTCGTTAATAGGAAGAAGATTGTCGTCGTTGTCACTAATACATGCAGTTATTGCTAACAGCATGAATAGTGCTATACTTATCAAAAAAGAAGTTTTTTTCATTACATTCATTTTTTGTTGTTATTTATTCAATCGTTTTTATTTTGCAGAGTCCGTCTTATAATAATCTTTTGGCAGTGTAAAAGGTTTCCACGCCGCACTTCCTCCAATATTCTCTATTTCCATGAAATACATCATGGTTCCATCATCTTCTAAAATGGGGTGTTTTTGTTTTGCGTTCTCTAACAAATATGCTGACATTTTCTGGCTAATGGCTTTTGCTCTTGCTACAGGCATCTTTTTCTTAGTATAATCATGAATGGTTGTTTGAGTGATTTGCATCATTAACCGATATTTTTTTTCTGTAAATTTACCGAATAGGCCTGTGCCTGTTTGATTGTTTCCCATCCAACTCTCTGGGCGTACTAATACATCATGAAAATAAATATTGTGAATTGCAGCATCTTTGTTAACATTGAAAGCTGGATTTATTTCGGCTTTATATGTACCTGGATAATCGTGATATTGTTGATATTTTAAATTAAAATGTTCATTAGGAAGTAATTTTAATTGCAAATGAAGCGTGTCGCCATGCATCGCTACTGTGCGAAACGCATGCAAGGTTATTCTAGCTGATGTCGTTCCCGCCTTAATGTTATATTCGTTTTCCAAACCATCAAAATCTTTTCCTTGTACCGCAGTCGTACTATCTGTATTTATCACAACCTTAAATTTGCGATCATAGTCCTTTACGCCTCCTGATGTTTTAACAACAATATTTAAAGTTGCATCATCATCTGTAATGCTGCCGAATGCAACTTCTGAAAAATACTGATGGCCCCATGTTGATGGCTTGAGCCATTCTGCTCCACGTCTGACATCAAAGTATAAACAATCCTCACCCTCGTATTGCATTAAATCTTGCTGACAACTCATTGTTGTCAAGGCGGTGATGCCAATCATGAAAAATGATAAAATATTCTTACTCATAATCCTTGTTTATTTAGAAACCGTGCGTTTATCTTTTTCGGTATCAGGTAACGGCCAAACATAATTAGATAGGTTCATTTCGTCTTTTCCGTCGGCATACCAACCACCATAATCAATGCCCGATGGAATAACCTTTAGCCCCAACCGCTTATAATGATAATAGAGCTGTCCTTCGCCAATTACCTCGCGTGCAAATTCGGCGGTAACGTATTGTTGTATATTATCCATGGTAATGTTTTCTTTTGCTTCTAACTTTACACAGTTTCGTGCTGTGCGTATAGCATTTATATATTCTATCGCTTCGTTGACATTATTAGAACATTCAGCAGCCATTAAATAAACCTCGCTCATACGTAATAGCGGTATCATATATCTAAAAGAATTGTTACTATTGCCTATATATTTTTGTAAACATAACGACAATTGCTGTCCTGTTGAACTTCCTGTTTCATCTGTTTGTCCGACCTCTTTAACTTTCCACATATAATCCCTACGCAAATCACCCATATCATCAAAGAAATAAGTTGCTTTTGATTTTTTATCGCCTTCTTTCAAAGATTCTCCCATAAAGGTAAGACAATGATTATAGCCTACCGATTCATTAAAAAACTGGTCGTAGAGTTTGTTTCGTGAACGATTATAAAGTGCGAACATTACTTCGGTAGAAAATAAATAATCAGCTCTTTTACCAATAACATCATCCTTCTTTGTCCACACAAATATTTCTTTTTCTTTATTTTCAGAAATTAAGGCTTTTAATATTTTGGCTGCGGCCTCTTTATCTCCTTTCCACATATAAGCTCGTGCTAATAATGCCTGTACAGCATAGTAGTTGAGACGATATTGCCTATACCTTAACTGTATATCCTCGTTGGGATCATCAGATGAACCATTCATTACTCCATCTTTCCTTATTTTATCATTTGCAAGCAACGTAGAAGATTCTGTTAAATCGCTTATGATATGTTCTATTATTTGCTTAGCAGGTAGTAATGGCTGTATCTCCCCTTTAGAACTGGTTTGTTGATAGGGTATTGTGAGTTGTTCCTCCGTTTGACGAGAATAAATAGGACCGTACAATCGAAATAAGTCAAAATGCAGAAAAGCTCGCAAAGCCAACGCCTCCCCTTTTATATAGGGCAAGTAAGTTGCCGACAATTTACTTTCTTTGCCCTCGCATTTTTCTAAAAGCGTATTAATGTTAGCAATTAGGAAATATTGCTTTTCCCACACGCTATTTGATATGGATTTTAGTTGTTCAAACTGGTATTGTGCAAAAGCATAATATTCATGATTACTGTTTTGTGCCACATTGTAATATTGTGCCATGACATCAATTCCGCCCATGGTCAAAGTTGTTGAATAGTTTTCATTCATTTGTGAATAGATGCCATTAAGAACAGACAAATAACCTTCATCAGTTTGATATAGCTTCTCTTCAAGAATGGAATCTTCCATATCTACGCCCAGCCAGTCGTTACACGCTGTTAACGATACCAAAGGAAATGCAATAATGACAGCTTTTATGATATTTAATGTTTTCATATTTGAAGCGATAATTTAATTAAAAACGTAAATTTACAGAAGCAGATACACTACGTGAGAAAGGGTAGTTTAACCCTCGCTCTTCTCGGATAGTAGATAGACGAAAAATGTTGTTAGTATAGATCCTGAATGTTGCTGACGATAATCCAAAATTATGTAACCACTTTGATTGCGTATCTTCATATCCTATCGATAAGTTTGTACATTCCAATGTATTCTCATCAGCAATAAATCGAGAAGAAACTTTTGTTGGTGATGTGTCGTCTATACGTTTAAAACAAACATTATCACCAGCTTGATGCCATCGATCGTGCAACGCTCGCTTATCTTGATTATATTTTATGGAAAGGTCGGTAATATTTTCTACTTTATTTAACAACGTTTGTAATACCGCTTGCCCCCCAAAGCGATAAGCAAAGTTTACGTTAAAAGCAAAATTCTTATAACGTATTACCGTTCCCCAATTGCCCTGTACGTCAGGTGTTGTATCACCACAGACAACCTCTTCAGAAGAATCCCACTGATAAGTATAGGTGCCATCTTTCTTTAAAAATACTTCATTTCCATTTGCTGGATCTATGCCCAATGACTTTACTGCCCACAAAGAAGTTGTGCTGGCACCATCTGCATACCGTACTAATGTTTGATTAGAACGGCCTTCACGGTTTAGGCGTTCTAAAAGATCACCTATATTATAGTATGTTGTTTTGGCATGTAACAGATTAAGAGATGTTTTCCACAACAGATCTTTCTTTTTTAAAATATCATATGATAACAAAATAGATATACTCCTGTTGTCTGTTGCACCCATATTCATAGGTATTGTCAGTGCTCCCGTTGATGGTAATTGGTCAATTCTTATGAGTTCTGGGTTTGATTTTCTAATGGAATAATCAACAACCGCATATAACCTATTGTTAAACAAATTGGCATTCACACCGAAGTTATGTGTCAAAGTTCGTTTCCATTTCAATTCACGATTTCCCCATCTTGAAACCAATGCAGCCAAGCCAAACGGATTGGGATATTTCGTATAATAACCATATACGTTGTTGGCTGCCTTTGCATCTATATTCTGATTTCCAGGATTACCAAACGAATATCTTAACTTTAACTGATTTACGATGTTACTTTTCTTGAAAAATTTTTCATTATGAAGATTCCAAGCTGTACCTATCGAGTAGGTCGTAGAAAAAGGATTACTAATACCATATATTGAAGCTCCATCTTTTCTTATATTAAAATCCAACAGATAACGCATGCCGTATGAGTAGTTTCCATTAAAATAGAAACTTGCAGATCTTACCTTGTTTACGTTAGATGCAGGCTTTCCTCCTTCTGGATAACCATTAGAAAAGTTAGGATTATAAAACTGATCACTGATATATCCTTGTGAACTATAAATGGAATTGCGTGTTTCTGATGACGACAACTGACTTCCCCCAATAATATTATACACGTGTTTTCCTATCACATTGCCATATCCTACAATTAAACTTCCATCGAAAGAAGTATTATTTTCATCATCACGTGTATAGGAACCACGTTTCAATTGTTCTACATGAATAAATTCTGTATCGAAAGGCGATTTAAATATCTCACCTTTACCGCGTGTGGTAGTAAATCCAAATCTACCATTAATGCGCAATTTATCAATCGGGAAAAATTCTACATTGAAATTGTTGTTAACGGTAAGCCAATCCTTCTCATTAAAACTGTGCTGTTGAAAGTTCCACAAAGGATTGTAAACATATTCTGTTCCTGCAATTGTAGAATAAGATTCAAGAACTTTATAAACCTTACCATCCTCTCCTCGTTTGGGATAATATGGATTGGCTTGTGCAAAATCAGAAAAGGGCACGGTGTTGTTGCTCTCATTTGTATAATAGATATTAGTTTGATTAGAGAGGTTAAATTGCTCTATTCTATATGCTATGTTTATGGATCCATCAAGATTTTGTCTGGCTGATTTTTTCATTACTCCTGCATTATCCTTATATCTAAATGTTAAACCATATCGAAATGACGCATCACCTCCTTCTGCATTTACGCTGTGATCTTGCATCCATCCTGTTCGCAATGGTTCTATGAGCCAATTAGTATTCACTCCTGCCACAATGTTACGGTAGCGATTAAAATAATTTTCTCTATCAAATGCATTCAATATATTCCCATGTTTATCTACTCGCCCATAATATCCCGATAATTTTTCAAATTCAAGTTTTTCCTTTGCATTCATTAAATTATAATCAGATAAATCTGCCCATGATACGGCATAATTACCAGTATAACTGAAACGAAGTTTACCTATGGTAGGCTTTTTTGTTTCTATAACAATAACCCCATTAGCAGCCTTGGCACCATAAATAGCTGTAGAGGCCGCATCTTTTAGTATAGTTACGCTCTCTACTCTGTCCATGCTTAAATCGCTGATCCTTTCTAGAGTTGTTTCAAATCCATCAAGTATAAATAAAGGGCGATCTGGGTCTGAATTATAGGTATCTTGCAACCCTTTTATGCTGGTACTCCCATTTATATTTACTTTTAGTAAACTATTAGGATCGGACCCAGACAAATTATTATCCAAAATAACAAAAGACGGGTCTAAAACACTTAAACTTTGCAACAAGCTCTGATTCCCTATTTGCTTTAGTTCGTTTTTGCTATAAGTTGCCATTGAACCCGTAAAACTCTCTGCCTTACGCTTGTATATGCCTGTTATTACGGTTTCACTCAACATTTCAGAATTGTTTTCCATTATTACGACTATATCTCGTTTCTTATTGATTTTCATTTCTTGTGTTTTCATTCCAATATAACTGAAAACCAAAATGTATTCTTTTTGTGAAGGAACTTTCAATCTAAAAATGCCATTAACATTGGTCACAGTCCCCAAATCCTTTTTGTCTTTCACAGTAACAGTCACTCCTACCAAGGGTTGATTATTCTCATCTACAACTTTTCCTTCAAGCAATTCTGTCAAGATTATCTCTTTTTGATTTTGTGGTGCTGTTCTGAGGTTATCTGCTAAAGCTTTCACAAAAGGACACATTATTAATAGTAAACTACAAATAAATGATTTTAGTTTTTCATAATTGTGTCTGAATAATGATTCTTTGTGATAAAAACAATTCGGTTTGGAATAATCTTTCATGTTCAAATTATTTAAATAACGACTTTGACTCTTGCTTTTGTCATAGAAAATGCACTGATTAGCTTTGATACGCTTATATGGCAAGTAAACAACAAATTCAGACAAGATGTGTCTTCGTTTGTTAAAACTCGATACAAATATAGTGATTTAAAATGATAAAAAGAATAAAAAGATACTTTTTTTATGAATCTATTTACTTTTTGCTTCGGGTAACAATATGGCAATGTATGCAACATGCTGTTATCGTGGTTCATGTCTTGTCGCCATCAAGCTGGTATGACAGTCCGTTTTCATGTTTTCTTTTTGAGTGAAGCTGTCACCAAGTTAATCTCCTCGAACGTCACATCGGGTGAACAGAGAGCCTTGATGGCCGTCTTGCCGTTGTCAAGACCTACTTTCTCAATGACCTGCCGGATGTTTTGAAGGTGCTTCTCGTCTATCAATTGCAGCAACTGAATGTCGCCTTTCCGGACAAAATGACCCAGATGTGTGTATATGGTACCCATGGTCAACTGCCGTTCTGCAGCGATTTGAGCGGGCGACAGCCCACTTTTGTAGAGCCTGAAGGTGATGTCTTTCGTTTTCTCTTTCTTCTTTTTGGGTGCCTTCTGCGCCTTCGACCGGCTTTTGGCATGCGGTGTCAGCTCGTCCATGGCCATCAAGAGCGCTTCTTGTTTGGCCTTAAGATAACCTTGAACGGTAAATCCGTTTTCAACGATGTACCCAAGTAAGAAGATTTTGGATAGATACAGCTCGCGCAAATCAGTGAGATAGGTGTCCAAACGGCGCATGGCCAACTTGTTGTTCGACGTGACATCCTGCGATTGCTCAAGGATATCACCCAGATACTGCTTCAACGTCTTGCGAAAATAGTCGGCTCCCGCCACCACTCTTTCTAAGAACTGAGGGTCACGCAGTTGCGCGGTCGTCAATCGGCCGATATGCGACGTCCACTTGTATGCAATAACGTTTACCTTGTCTTGCAAGGCCTTGACGGTAGACTTGTGTATCAACGTGAGCTTGGGATAGGCGTGGAAGAACTCGATGAACAGGCGGCACAGCATGTCTTCGGCTCGCCAAAGGTCTAAGAAATTGAAGAGTTCGATGAGCTGATGGCACTCGTACTCATCCTTGAGTTGGGGCAATTGCTCGATGCTTCGTTGGGCCTCATCCTCCTGCTGACGGATGTACGACATGACACGCTCATCGTTCATCACCGCATGTGCGGGGATGGGCGATGCCAAAATCAATCCTTCCAGACTTCTACAGCGGCTCAAAGCCACGTACACCTGTCCCGAGGCGAACGATGATGAGGCATCGATGATGGCATGGTCGAAGGTGAGTCCCTGGCTCTTGTGGATGGTGATGGCCCATGCCAGGCGCAGAGGATATTGGCTGAAGGTGCCTTGTACCTTAGGTTCTATCTCCTTAGTCTGCTCATTGATTTGGTAGGTGGTGTTCTCCCACGTTTGTCTTTCCACTAAGATAGACTGCTCATCGCCTGGACAGAGCACTTCGACATGGTCGTTATCAAGATACACAACACGGCCGATGCGACCGTTATAGTACAGTCGTTCCAATGAACTGTCGTTCTTGATGAACATCACCTGAGCGCCAACCTTTAACGTGAGCAACTCGCTGGTGGGGTAAGCATACTCTGGGAAGTTGCCTTCGACGGTGGCTTTGTATTGATAAGTTTTGGTGGTTAGGCTGTTCAGCTCACGGTTGTTGTAGCTGTCGGCCATGCTGTTGTGCGTGGTCAGTCGAATGTATCCATCCTCCTGCAGGGGGCGGAATGTTGGGTTATAGCGACTGTTGAGCAAGTCGAGGTCACGCTGCGTCAACTGATTGTCGCGCAAATGGTTGAGGATGTCCAAAAAAGCCGAATCCTGCTGTCGGTAAACCTTTTGCAGCTGTAGGGTGACATAAGGAGTTTGTCGCAGCGCATGGCTGCCAAAGAAATAAGGCGTGTCATAGTATGGACGGAGCAACTCCTCATCGGCAGGCGTGACAACGGGTGTTAACTGTTGCAAGTCTCCAATCATCAAAAGCTGCACACCACCAAAGGGTCGGTCGTGATGACGATATCTTCTGAGCACTGCGTCAATGGCATCAAGCAGATCACTGCGCACCATACTGATTTCATCGATGACAAGCATGTCGAGTGTACGGATAATTTTGCGCTTCTCTCTACCGAAATCATATCGGTTCTGCACCACGGCATTGGGTACGAAGGGCGACAATGGCAACTGAAAGAACGAGTGGATGGTGACGCCTCCGGCATTGATAGCAGCCACACCCGTGGGCGCAACCACCACCATACGTTTGCTGCTGCGTTCCTTGACCTTCTTTAAGAATGTGGTTTTACCTGTTCCCGCCTTTCCCGTGAGGAAGATGCACTGGGCGGTATGTTCCACAAATTCCCACGCAAGTTCCAGTTCTCTGTTCTGTTCCATATCGTAATTGTCGTGGATTAAGCTGATTGACATCCCAACGAACGATACAAAGGTAATCAAAAAATCGATGAGTAACAAACCGCCACGAGGCTATATTGATAGCCTCCGATTTGTATGAATTTTCTTGACAATGAACCTCTTTATACTTGAAGAATTTGCCAACAACCAGGCGTCTTGTCGCAAATACGCTCAAAATGAGAAGGATTTATAAGTTGTTAATGTATAGGGTCTTACGTTAATGTATGTTCGCTGCATGCCTACTTTTGCTGCTTTTATTCGTGAAAAGCATTGAGTTAAGGGTGCAATATGCATGCTATTGCGCAGCAAACCCATGTTCATTGCGAGCCAAAGGGATGCTTTTAGCAGTGCAAAGTCAATGTTTTATGGTAAAAATTCGATTTTTTTTGCCAACTTAACTCCTGTCTTGCTCCCTGTTTGCCTATCGTTTTTTTCTAGATTGAAAGTTTTTATGTGCCGTTTTTAGAGCAATAATTGGTAAAAATACACGACGACATCAGCAGTATGTTACTCGTATCGCTCGATTGGATAGGTTGGCCTATGCGTGCACAAAGCATGAAAAATAATTCACACTTCCTGGTTTTTTGCGTACCTTTGTGGTGCAATTCACATTCATGTGCGGATGAGAGCGGAGGACAACGTGCCTGATCACCCTCTTCTTACGCACTATTATTTTTCATTCATGAAACTCTGGGGCATTCTTTTTCTGGTGGTTCCCTTGCTGGGAAGTGCTTATTGTGAGAAAGCCTACGGTGCCTCGCTGAACGGCAGGGCGCAGTGGCGTTTCGCAATAAGTGTTCCTGGTGTTTGGGGAGGAAAGTTCAGAATTGGTACGCAATCCGAGTATCTGGTAGTAACTTTGACGCCCACGGTTGCAGTAAATTGATGTCAACATGAATGATACAGTTGTGATTGATGAGGCCTGGTTGCATGCGTCTTTTGACACTTTCAACCGCCTGTATTTTGACAATGCGTTGCCCCGTCCCCGACTTTCGTTATCGCAGTCGCGCACAAGGCTCGGCAGTATGTCGTGCAAGCATAAACTTACCTGGAGAGGTTACAGGCCTTGCCGTTATGCCATTCACGTCAGTATCTATTATAATCAGACCGAACGACAATATCAGAACGTACTGTTGCACGAAATGATTCATTATTACATTGCCTACAAAGGTATCGTGGACACCTCGCCGCATGGTAAGGTTTTTCGTCAGATGATGAAAAACTTGAATGAAAAGTATGGTTGGGAAATCAGCGTCAGCTCTCGGATGAGTGAGGCTAAGCCAGCCTCGGTGCAATCATCAGCCACGCCGCGGCTCATCCTTTTGCTCGAAGTGCGGGGACGGGGGCATTTCGTTTCGGTGGTCAACCCCAAGTATGCGTCTGTGATGGAACACGAACTACAACGGCTGTCAGAAGTGAAACAGCACGCATGGTACCTGTCTTCAGATGCTTATTTTGACAGCTTTCCGGTGGTAAGGAGCCTTCGGGGCAGGAGGATAACGGTAGAAACGCGAAACGAACTCATCCCCAAACTCACGCCTTTGAAGGAAGTTTGACTTGTTTTGTCGTTTCCCTTTTCGTGTTACTCATGCTGTTCGCACCACACATCATGGTTGAGTTGGTTCGGTTGTTCTTTCAATGACAATAAGAAAACAGACCCATCCCGCACCGATGGTTCGGTGATAGGGATGGGTCTGTTCTATGTGTTATGAGGAATTATCTCTTGACAATCTTCAATACAGCAGGGCTCTTGTCGCACATACCCCTTACGATGTACATGCCCGCTGGCAGTGCTTGGAGGGATAGGCGAGCGTTGGGATGCTTTTGTATCATCACTTTTGTACCAGAGGTATCAGTCCTGTATGTTGATAAAGCATGTCAAATCCTGACTTATTTTCTCAACATTTCCTCAACAGCTCGTTTCAATTGTTGGTCGTTGCCATTGATATAATCCTCTGGAGTGTTGTAAACTTCGATGTCAGGATTGAGTTGTGTGTTCTCTCCAAAGTTGCCTCGCATATCTCGGCAGCCCACTTGTGGGATGCCAAAGACCATGGTATTGTCGATGAGTGTCTCCCACCAAACGGCGGTCATAGTACCAGCAACTGGCGTACCAATCAGTTTTCCAATGCCCAACTCCTTGTACACGAACGGGAAACCGTGTCCGTTACTGTAATCGTCTTCGCACACCATGACGCACGAAGGCTTTGTCCATTTGTTCCAAGGGTCTTTGCCAATGAACTGTCCACGTGGGACAAAGCTCTGATATTGCTTGCCTGAGAGCAATGTACACAAGTCATCGTGCAACCAGCCGCCACCATTGTGTCGCTCGTCTACAATCACAGCCTCGCGATTTCTGTTCTTATCGCTCAGCAATTCATGGAATACAGTGCGGAAACTCTCGCTATCCATGGCCTTCACATGTACGTATGCCAACCGTCCATGCGACAGACTGTCTACCATTTGGCGGTTCCTATCCACCCATCGCTTGTACAGCAATTCATCTTGATAGCCCTTGCTAATGGCTTTGACCGTTACATCAAAACGCTTTTTAGTGGCGGGATTGTACACCGATACCCTGACATTGCGACCCGACTTTCCGTCCAACATATAGTAGTAGTCTTTGTCTTTCAATATCGGTTCACCGTCTATTTTCTCAATGATGCAGCCTTTCGTAATCCCTGTTTTCTTCACCGAGAAAGGTCCACGATTGATAACCTCTTCGACTTTCAGTCCATCTCCATCGTACGTCTGGTCGTAGAACAAGCCCAAAGTGGCTGTACTAAGGTTGGCACCACCGCCAAAATAGCGCGCACCTGTGTGTGATGCGTTCAGTTCGCCTAATATTTCGCTCAGCATTTCACTGAAGTCATAGTTGTTATTGATATAAGGTAAGAACCGTGCATAACTCTTTTTGTAGCCGTCCCAATCAACACCGTGCAGGTTGACCTTATAGAATTTATCCTTCACCTGCTGCCAAATGTGGTTGAACATGTACTCCCTTTCTTGGTAAGGCTTGTAGTTGAAACGTGCTTCAAAGGTGACATTCTTCGAAGAGTTGCTACCGATATCTATCTTCTTGATACCCCCTCCAGAGCACAGGTACAGATTCTTGAAGTCTTTGTCTGCCAGCATTCCGCCGCCTCCCACGCCTTTCAGAATCAGTTTGGTACTGTGTTCTTTCAAATCATGCTTCCATAAGTCGAACCCACCTTCAAAGGCTGCCTGGTAATAGAGGGCGTTGCCGTCTTTGCTCAGCACGGCATCACCCAGGCGTGACGAGTTAACAGTGAGCCTAAGCACACGGTCACGGCAGTTGTCCAAGTCCAGTTTGATAGGCTCTTCCTTCTTTTCTTTCTTCTTCACCGTCACATCTACCGTCTTTGGCTCTTCGGCTTTCTTCTTCTCTTTCTCTGCTTCATCGAGGAGACTCTTTTCCTCTTTCGTCATCTTGAACTTCTCATATTCGTCCAAATCGAAGAACATGATGTACACATCGTCTTCCGCTCCCCAACTTCCATGACTGCGGTAGCCTGCTCGATCACTTTGGAAGATGATGGCTTTGCCGCCTAATACCCATTTTCCATTACCGGCATTGTAGCCACTTTGCGTGAGGTTGTAAATGGGCTTTTTGCCCTCTGCGTCAATCAAGGCGATGTCTTGGTTGTTCCATCCTCCTGTTCCGATATAATTAGAGATGAGCCATTTGCTGTCTGGACTCCATTCAAACCAAATATCTCCGTCACTATAAGAGTAAACATATTTGCCGTCCATCACGGTTCTTACTTTCTTGCTCTTCACATCAAGCACCTTGAGCGTACCCCTGTTCTCAAAGAAAGCGATGCTTTTCCCATCGGGACTGTATTGCGGTTGGAAAGAGGTATAAGCCGAATGGATAAGGCGTTCTTCCTGTAAGTCGGTGGCATACGCGAACTGTTTCTCCGCTTTGTTCTTCATGGTTGTTTGGTAAATCTGCCACAACCCTTCCCTTTCTGATGCGTAGACAATCGCCAATCCATCGGGAGAGAATTCGATCGAACGCTCTTGTTCGGGGGTATCGGTGATTTGTTTGGTGGTTTTGTATTCGATGTTGGTCACATACACGTCACCATGCAGCACGAATCCTATTTCCTTTCCATTGGGGGAAAGAGCAATCTCTGTCGCTCCCCATGTCTTTATCTGTCGACTCAAGTCGATGTCATTACGGTCGGCAGTAATGCTCACGTTTACTTTTTGTGGTGCAGCCGACCCCATTTGGGTGTATATCTCACCGTCGTAACTATAACAAATCCGTCCATTTTGTGCCACTGATAGATAGCGCACAGGGTGCTTGGTGTGGTGGGTAATTTGCGTCTTGTCTGCTCTTTTCACCCCTCGCTTGTACACATTGAAGGTTCCATCCTCCTCACTTAGGTAGTAAAAGGAGGTGCCATCGGGTGCCCAGCGTGGTGTACGATCCTCGCCATTAAAGGTAGTAAGTTTGCTAAACTTGCCATTTTGGTTGAGCCATATATCTCTTGTGATAGGCGATTGATGATGTTTACGGAAGGGATCTTCGTATCCTTTTTTGTCATGATACAATATCTCACCCTTATGGTTGATACTCAAGTCCTCCATAGTCACTACCGAGAAGAGCTTGGGACGGTCACCTTTTAGGTTTACCTCGTACACTTGTGGAAAACTGCTGCTGGCAAAAAAGATGGATTTTGCCGTTGGCATGATGGCCGAACTGAACAGGATGTGTTCGTTGTCACGCCATGCAATGGGAGTTTCGTTGGTGCTTCTGGTGGTCAACCGCTTGGGTTCGCCACCGAATTTGTTCATTACGAAGATATCCAAGCTACCTTCACGACTCGAAGCGAAAGCAATTTTCTTGCCGTCAGGGCTCCAAATGGGGTAGGAATCGTATGCTGCATTCGAGGTGAGCTGTCGTGCCTGACCGCCCGAAGCGGGTACGGTGAACACGTCGCCCTTGTACGAAAACGCAATGGTTTGCCCATCGGGAGAGATCGAAGTGTGTCTCATCCACAGCGGATTGGTTTGGGCTGCCACGGATAGAGATAGTGTGAGGGCAGCAAAAATGAGTGTTTTTTTCATAAATGTAGGTTTTTTATTATTTAAGATGTTTATTCTTTTAAGCTATTGTTAGTCCCATTTGGATTTGCCACAGAGTTTCCGCATCCGATTGATCATTGCCTCTTTGATGCGTTTGAAGTTGCCTTTACGCAAGTTGATGAACAGTTCTTCTACCGATCGTCCTATCTTGAGCCATGGATGCCCCCAGCCCATGATGCGGAACATGCGGTGCTTGTAGCCCACATTCTCAATGACATATTGAGGGTGTTTCAGTGGAAACGACAGCTCGTGGCGTTGCATGGTGAAGATTCCTCGAATGGCTTTGGGCAAGTCGTCGTTGCTCCCACTGAGGTGAACTCCGTCTTCAGTAGCTCCAGCATTGCTAATCATGTTCACTCGGGGAACGATGCAGAGTTGTGAATGGAAGAAGATGGCTGCATGAAAAATCGTTTCGTAATAAGCTTTCCCCACCGAACGGTGATACTCGCAAAACTCAATAAAGTCGCTTTGGTATTTCCTTTCTTTAATAAGGGCTTCCAACTGCTGTCGATTGTACTTGTCGTCAAGGAACGAATATGTAGCGTCCCATTTGTCAACTACCCGTTTCCACGATGCCCAACCACTGATGCTAAAGGTGGTGGTGAAGAAATAATCATCGGGAATCCCCTGTGTTTCTTCATCGTAATTCATGCCCGCAATCATGCCAATGCGCTCATCATGAGCATATCTGTCAAGCAATTCTTTGCAAAAAGGGAAGAACGAGAGAGCAGGCACGTTGTCATCTTCCAAGACAATGCACTTGTCTTCATGGCTGAATGCCCACTTTTGGGAGAGATATTCGGAAGGATCACAGCCCCTATTCACTTCTTGGTAGTTGCGATGTACCTCACATTCCCAGTCAATCTGCTCATCGTCGAGCAGCTTTCGGCACGCTTCCATGCGAGGCAAGTCGCTGTCGTTGCGTGGTCCGTCCTGATACAGATACAACTTGCTGGGGCGAGCCAGTTTGATTTGTTCAAACAGGTTGCCCAGTTCCTTGGGACGGTTAAAGAAGAGTATCAGTACCGCCACGTCTGTTTTTGCAGGCTGTTTCATGTCCTATCAATGTTTATTGGTTTCGTTATTGTATATTTCAATGCTGCCTGTATGAGGCTTCAGTTGACTTAAATCGGGCAGCTTCATATAGTCGCCATAAATGTGTCGCAACATGCGGTCGCTGTCATGGGGAGCCATGAAGGGTCGGTTCTCAAACACAATGGTTGTCAATGGGAATATATCCTCCTCGTATCGGGGATTGTGAAACGGAATCCCAAGTCCGCTGGTGATGGTCTTTGCACCCGTGATGCGATTCACTAAGCGCAGTAATGGGTAGATAAATCTTACATTCCACCCATACAGTCGTTTCACTCTTTTCATGCACTCCTCGTCGCTTCCCTTGTAGGTACGCATGAGTTTATACGCATGACCGAAGGAAAGTTCCGAAAGTTTGTGTGTCCACATGTGTTGCTTCTCCAAAGGGAAGATGTCTATATAGATGCCACGATGCTTAAAAAAGCGGTCGTAGTTGGGTTTCTCTTCGATATAGGAACAACGGTCGCGCACCTTTGCGTAATGGTAACAATAATTTGGGTCGGTGCTATGGGCTTGCAATGCTAAGTCATCGGGCAGTTCGTGAGGCAGAATTTCCAAAAGTCGCTCGTAGTCTGAGCGCATCATCTCAATGTCCAAGTCATCATCCCAAGGGATAAAACCGCCATGCCTAACGGCACCTATCAATGTTCCACTACTGAGCCAATACCGAATGTTGTGGCGTTGGCATATCTTGTCAACCTCAACAAGGATGTGCAGCATGCGCATCTGTTGGCGACGCAGCAACGATCCGTCGGGATTATATCGTTGGCGCAGTTCCTCGTGTGGTATGAGTGGTGTGTTCATTAGTGCTGTTTTATTTTGACAATTGACGCATCCCCCATTCAAAAACCTTATCGATATGTGGAACCTCTACACCGTGTTGATGCGCCAATCGGTGGATGATAGCCAGCCCATAGGGGAAGTCTTCTGTGAAATACCTACTGGAAAAGTCGGGTTGATAACCTCCCTCAACGGCTTTCATGGGCGCAGGTATGCCTTGAAAGGCAGTAATGGATGACAGCTTTTTGCTTAAACTATGTGCATCCGTACTCTCGTAATAATCGAGAACAGTGGGTATTGCGCCCTGCTTTACCTTTAACTTGCTCAATAGATTTTGAAGTTCTTCATCCATTTGGATGTATAATTGTGCGGCTTCATCGGTCCAATCGGTGTAGAAAAGTGGCACCTCTTTATATACAATCTCTTTGTGCCAAGTGTGCCATAGCTCGTACAGACGAGCGGTGTGCAACAGCGGATTGCTATTTGTCAAACTCGCTTCGTAATAGTTATCTAACAGACTGATGGGGGTATGCAACATTTCTTGCAATGTTTCCCTTAATGCTTCGGTAGCCTCGCCACCTCGTTCAATTGCTAAATTGAGTTGAGGTTTATAGCCCAACAGCGATGCACGATGTCCATATTGAGTGGTTCGGGCAATGAAAGGTACGCGCTGAAAGCCAAAGAGAGGAGTGGTGTCGGGCAATATGTCCAACGCCTCAAAGAAGAAGCCTGTACTCGACACGATGCTTCCCACAGGTACGTGGGGCAACAGGTACTTACTTATTTGCTCCAGTGTGTCGTGCAGTGCATATCCAGGGAGGCACAGCAAAACCAATTCAGCAGAAGGTATTACTTCTTTGGAATGCGTACTGATGTGGCATAACTCTCCCCTCAACACCTCTCCATTGGGGGTGTCAATGAGCAAATGATGCGTCCACCGTTCGGGATGTCGTGTCAACAAACTCACCTCATGAGTGGGTTGTGCAGCCAAGAAGCCAGCCACCACATGCCCTAAGTTACCTCCTCCGCAAATACATATTTTCATTTATATGGTTTCGTTTTGTAGGTTGAGCAATGCTGTAATCAGTTGGTCGTTGTCCGCTTGGTTGCGGATAGAGATGCGAATATAGTTCAATCCTTTGAGCGATGTCTTGCTGTTGCAATCTTTTATCATGATGTCAAAGCGTGCCAACAGCTGTTTGGTCAGTTCGGCTGCGGTATAGGGCGGTTTCACCTCGCAACAGAAGTAGTTGGCTTGGGTTGGCAGAACACGCAAAAAATGTATCTCCTTCAAGCGTAGGGCAAAGCGATTGCGCTCGTCAATAAATTGCTGACATGCCTTTTCGTATTGTGCTTGGTATTTATTGTATATCTGCATGAAGAACTCGGCAAACGAGTTGATATTCCATATCGACACGTCTTTCTTGATGCGAGCAATGGTTTCTCGTTGTGAGGTAGCCAAGATGCCCAACCGAAGTCCGGGGACGCCGTACGATTTTGAAATACTTTTCATGACCAACAGATTGGGATATGCTTCCAAAGTCTCATCACAGAGAAGTGAGTTGTGTAGAAAGTCATCACTAAAGTCTACAAACGACTCGTCAACCACTAACTGTATATTTCGCTCCTTGCACCATGCTGCCAGTCTCACAACGTCGGCTTTGGGTATGAAGTTGCCCGAGGGATTGTCCGGATTGATGAGCAACAGCATGTCTATGGACTTGTCTTTGTAGAAATTCATCAAGTCGTTGGCTGTATATCGCAGCGTGTCCAAGGGCGGAACAAACGATACTATCTGCTCTTTTCGCAGTCGATGCGGATATTCCTCAAAGGTGGGGAACACCATGCCCACATACCCTTTAACGTTCTCCATAAGGCTCTTGATGAGTTCTGCTGCACCGTTGCCCACCACCATGTATTCTTGTTTGATGCCAAAACACTTGCCTGCCAACAGCGAGTTAACGTACATACCCGAAGGATATTCGGTCAAAAGAGTGTCAAAGTTGGCTTTCATCTCGGCTTTCATCTGCTCACAAGGAAAGTAGGGGTTTACCAAATAGCAGTAATCTAGCATCTTTGGAAAACGCCAGTGCCCACCATAGCGATAGTTATACCGCTTGATCATCTCGTCGTCTTTAGCGAAAATGGTTTCTGCAATGTCCAAGTCTTGCACATCGTCTATCTCGTACCACTTCTCATTACCGATGTCAAGTGCTTTGAGGTTGGTTTTGTCCAAGAGTGTAATTACGCGCAACACCTGTTCGTAATATTCGTTATTTCCCAAAGCTTTACAATAAGCATCGAGAAAAGGAACGTACTGTGTTTGCGAAAACGCTTTGCTAAACTTGTAAATGTTCACCGTTTTATAATACGAGTCAACCTCCTGATAGTTGAAAGCCTTTTTGGGAACAAAGTTTACGATGTTGCCATCACCGTCAATGCGCACCATGGTGCCGTCCATCCATGTTTCATATTTGGCAACGAGGGCAATGTTGGGACGCTCGTCGGCAAGTATCATGGAGAAAAGTCGGTCAGAGAAGATGAGGTCCGACTCTATCAAGAGCGTGTCGTCTTCTTGCATTTGCTCCTTTACCAACGACAATGAATAAATATTATTGGTGCGGTCGTAAATAGGATTTTCTACATATTCTATCTTTAGAGCGTCTGCATATCGCTCTCCGATGTGGTGGATGAGTTCTTTTCCCTTATAGCCCACCACCATCAGTACACGTTTTAGATGCAATGTGGAGAGTTGCGTAAGCATGCGGTCAATGAGCCTTACCCCATTAACGGGTACCATACATTTGGTGTTTTCCTTGGTGTAGCTTCCTAATCGGCGCCCCATTCCTGCGGCTAATATAATGGCTTGCATGTGTTAAATTTATGCTTTGATTTTCAATAATGAGCAAATATACATAAAAATATGGATTAAGTGGATGTCCTTAGTGCTTTTTCTTCCATTTTGAAAGAATGGCTGTTTGGCATTCGCGGAGTATCTCTGCTTTGGCAACGCGCATGATGACGTAATACAAAACAGCTGCCATTACCACCCTAATGATTAATAATGGAAGCAGATGAGTGATGCTCAACGTGGCATAGTAGGTCACAACCATCACCCCTGATGCACTGACTGCAAAGGGTAACACATCCTTAAAAAACTGCGGAAGCGTGTATCCCGTGGACTTTCTCACGAAGTAGAACCACACAAAAAGCCAACTCACGTTGAGGCATACATAGGCAATAACCATGTTGCGGATGCCGTAGGGCCACAGCAATAGCATGAGGACGATTTGTAATACGCCCAAGGCAACGGTGCAACCAAGGTAGATATTGGCTTTCCCCTTGCTGATGATGAGGTTCGACATCAGTGTGATGAGGGGAAAAACAGCCCCACTCACGCACAATAGTCGAAGGAGTTGGGCACTGGGAAGCCATTTCTCGGTAATGGTAAGCACGATGAATTCGCGCGATACCAGTCCCAATCCCAACAAGAGGGGGAAACTGAGAAATGCCGAAAAGCGCATCATCTTGCGAAAAGCGTGCAGCTGTCGGTCGGCCTCGTTCTTCAGTTCAACGAGTACAGGTTGTGCTACTTGGTTCACTATGCTCTGCACCAACTGAAATCCCTTGCTGTCCCATTGGTAGGCTTGGTTGTATTGTCCCACGTCGTGTTTGGTGTATAACCTGCCCAACAGAATGTTCAGCACGTTGTTGTTGACTTGGGTAATGAGCGTGGTGAGTAGGATTTTGAATGAGAACTTGAACATTCGTCTCACGGGAGCAAACGAAATGTGGTGTACGGAGGGTCGCCAAGGCGAATAATGCCAGTAGAGGAGGGTACACAGCAGGATGTACACCAAACTTTGGGTGGCTAATGACCAATAACGAAAACCGCCCCACGCCATCAGTACTCCCGTGACGCTCGACAGCAATACGGCAACGATGTTGGCTTTGGCTTGTTGCTTGGCGTGTAAATTCTTGAACAGCCATGCCGATTGGGCGGTGCCGAACGAGGCGAAGAGGATGCCTAAAAAACTGTATCGGCACAAGGATGTCAGGGCTGGCGTGTCGTAGAAGGAAGCAATTAGAGGAGCGGATAGGAACAAAAGGATGTACAAGGTGCCGCCAACCAAGATGTTGAACCAAAACACAGCGTTGTAGTCATCGTGGGTAGGGGATTTCATATTGGTGATGGCTACTGTGAACCCACTGTTTTGAAGGGCAATGGCAACCAACTGAAAAATGGCTATCATCGCCATCATGCCATAGTCTTCGTCAGACAGGATACGACCCAGCATGATGCCAAACACCACGCCTACCAACTGCAGGGTGATGTTGCTCATCGCCCCCCAAAATATACCTTTTGTCGTTTTCTCTTTGAGTGTCTCTGTCATCCGCAGGGAATTTGGTTACAAAAGTACTTGTTTTTAGGCAGAAGTACAAGTTTTTTTCACGCATAAGACCACGCTGATATTCTCTTTGACTCGCAGGTCACGCCCATCTTGTGGAAAACTATCAAGTAATGGTCCCGCAGATAACGCAGATTTCGCTGATTCTTGTGTGCCAGAAGCCTCGGTAGATTGATGGCGGATGAAAATTGCTTTTGCTTATCTGAAATATATTGACAAACGCTCTCTAAATACGGGCATATTTGTAACGAGATGGATACTTGCTCGCAAATACGCGAAAAATAGGAATGGTTGATAATCAGCGTGTTACGAAAATCTTGGTGTTATTTAGTCGCAAAAACGGTGCGAAATGGCCGCAAAAACCATGATTTTGCGTTAGAAAAGCAAAGGGTTAGGCATGTTATTGCATTGATATTGGCCAGTTAACTCAATGGGTTAACCAATCAAAGTCATGCTTATAGCCCAATAAAGGGTACGGAACATCCAAAATATCTCCTATATTTTTTCTATTTGTGAGGTTCCAGAAGTGTTAAAATTAGGGAAGAAAAACGGACAAAACCAGTTCTTCGCACCTTTTTATCAATTCTCCATGTCACGTTGTATTGGGCTTGTTGGCCGTAGCACAGATGCCATGCCATGCAGGTGAGGCATGGTGCGCAATTTTTTAGTGAGCCGACTTTTAGTAGACCTTACGGCTTGTTCTGAGCAGCAAAATGCCTTTGCTTTCTCGCTGTCGGCCATGCCGTTGCGTTCCATGATGCAGAAAAATGTTTCTTTGGGTGTCAGTGCCAGTGACTGCTTGTTGAGCAGTTCAGCCAGTTCGGCATCGATATTGGGCATGATGCTGGCCACGGCAACCTGCTCTTTCTTGCCAAACTGGCTGATGTTGCCATTGTGTAGGATGGCATCAAGCACGTCGATGCCCAGCTTGATTTGTGCCACCGACTCATAATTGCGGTCTGCCTGCATGGCTGGGGGCAGCTTGTGTTTCAACTGCTCCAATTCTTTTAGTCGGCTGTCCATCGCCTGTTTCATCTCTTCTATCGTGAGGTTTTTGGCCGAGAGCCGTGTGTGCAGTTCGTCCTTGATGTCGGCTATTTGCTCTTGGAATCGCTTGTATAGCAGGTGGTTGCGTCGGTAGTACCCGTAGGAGAGGACAAACAGTAGCAGCAAAAGGGCGATGATGACGACCGAGTAGCGGTATCGTTGGCGGGCACGGTCTAATTGTAGCACGGCGTTGTCATAATCGTTTTGCACTTTGATGATGTCGGTGTGCGTTTTCACCGAGTAAAGCGAGTCGTCGAGTGCTTTGAGGCGCAGCATCGATTCGTATGCCTTGCGGTAGTCACCGTGTGTCTCGTGCAAGTGCGTTTCGGCGAGCAGTCGGTTGTACGCCATGGTAGAGTTGTTTTTTTTCGACATCATCGACATGACGAGCCTTACCTTCTCGGGCTGGTTTTGCCGAGTGTAGATTTGGCTGAGTAGCGTGAGTGCGTTGCCAAGGGCCGACGAGTCTTGCGCCAGCATGAAAGCCTGGTAGGCATGATGTTCGGCTGATGCAAGCGAATCGCGCAGCAGGTCGTAATGAGCCAGGTGCTTTTGGATGACCGACTGTTGCCCTCTGCCAACCTTGTGGTAATACAACATGGCTGTTTTGGTGGCGTTGCGGGCACTGTCGGGCAGCTCCATATTGAAAAATGTATTGGCCTTGTTCACTAGAACGTCGACGATATGTTCGGGCTTTCCATACGTCATGGCATATTTTAGGGCGCGGTTCTGGTATTGCAAGGCCAGTTCGTTGGCACCGCTGTTCTCATTGATCCACCCGATGTACTGGTAAATATGGAAGATGGTTTTGGCACTGTCGAGTGCGGGAACCAGTCGCTCGGCTTGCTTCAGTTGCACCATGGCAGCCTTTAGGTTGTGTTGGTCGATATACTGCAGGGCGCTGTCAATGTAGGTGCGGGCTTGTTGCTCGGGTGCGGGGAGGGCGCTTTTTTGGCTGCTCGGGTTGCATGCGCTGAGTAGAAGTGTGGCAGAAAGCAGCATCACAAATATCTTTTGCATACGGCTGTGTTTTGGTTTTTTTTGTTCAGGGCAAAGATATAAAAAACAATTCATATTCGTTCTTTGATGTGTCAAAAGAGATGTTGGTGGTATTTTAAATACCTGATAGTCAGATGTTTGCGTTTTCTGCGTGTGTCAATGTCTATCGGTCTATTGACAAGGGCAGTCTGAAGTTGTATCTTTGTCTGCGAAAGCTATATGCAAATCTGAAGTACAGTTCGCACCTGTCTTTGGTTTCCTCGGTCATAGACGGTGCGGATGTACTTTTTGAAAGGATGGAACAATGTTTAAAAAAGATAAGATATGAAGAAATATGGTATTTTGTTGGTTATGTTTTGCTTCGTTGTTTTTCAGATGACGTGGTCGCAAAGTCACAAGAAAAGCTTGCCACGACCAGATGGAAACATATGTTGGTCTGTCATTGACGACATACCTGTTTATCCTGGTGGAACAGTCGCCTTGCGCCAATGGGTGATTGATTCTGTGGCTCCCGGGCTGGACAGTATTAAAAGCTCGGCAGAAGGAAAGTTGTTGATCTCGTTTGTCGTTCTGGAAAATGGCGCTTGTGACAGTTTTAAAGTGGTAAAATCGGTGGCTCCCGAGATTGATACCTTATTTTTAAACGGACTGAAAAAGATGCGGAGGTGGACCCATGGTAAGTTCAAAGGCAACGCTATGCCTGTAAAATTTTGCTTTCCTATCACGATTAAGAGGGAGCGTGAGAATGAAAAAAATACTGTTTCCAAAACTAAAGAATAAATATGATGAAGAGAAGAAGTGTATTGTTATTTTGGCTTATGATGGCTGTTTGGGCGGCAATGTCGGCACAGTGTGTGGACTCATCGAAGTATGTTGAACCGTCGGATAAGATATTTTCCGATCCCGAGGTGATGCCAGTTTATCCCGGAGGGCAAAAAGCGTTGATGGCATTTGTGAGCGATAGGGTGATTCCTAAGCTGATGAAGGCTGACTCTACGTTAACGGGAACCATGGTGGTGAGTTTTGTTATCGATAAAAAAGGTCGTTGCAAAGATTTCAAAGTGTATCGTTCGAAAGACCCAAGGTTTGATAAAATCATTATTAGAGAAATGAAACACATGAAACGTTGGACACCTGGCATGCTAGTGGGTAGACCAGTCAGTATGCATTATAACGTGCCTATCAGAATGAAAGTGAAGCAAACATGTAGGGTGAAGCGCATGGAAAAGCCTTGATCTGCATGTCCGTAACGCTGATACTGAGTTGGATAAAAAGTCTCAAACAGCTGACATAATGACTTGGTTTTTGGGCTAAATAATGGAATATGCGCCATAATGGCACAAATTCTTCGCTGGTACGCTCCTTGCAACAATGGTTAGTGAACTCGAAAGAGCAAATAAAAATAAACAATATAAAAATAGGAGGAAATGATTATGTTACCAGTAAGAAACAAAAATTCATGGTTACCAAGTGTGTTTGATGATTTTTTTGATACAGGTCTTGCACCAAGATTGAACAGTACAGCACCCGCCATCAACGTGATTGCTCATGATGGTGATTATATAGTAGAGTTGGCTGCACCTGGCTTGAAGAAAGATGATTTTGTCGTGAATATCGACAACGACGGCAACCTGACCATCAAGATGGAGAAAAAGGTGGAGAACAAGGAAGAGGACAAGAAGGCTCACTACTTGCGTAGAGAGTTTAGTTACTCGAGCTTTGAGCAGACACTGATTTTGCCAGATGATGTAGACAAAGAGAAAATTTGCGCAAAAATGTCGGATGGTGTCTTAACAGTAACCTTGCCGAAACGTGAGGAAATCGTACAGACATTAGGCAAGCAAATCACCGTAGAGTAATCAATCTCTCAGGTGTCTATATAACCGCAGCCCTGCAATCCTAACGGATTGTGGGGCTTTTGCATGGATGAAAATTGTGAAGGATTCTTGTATTTATAAGGTGTAGATGATGCGTAAGTCAGAAAATTGCAGTACCTTTGCATAAGATAGGCTGCGCCTTACCAAAATAAGTAGGCTTCTTTTGGCTTCGGCTTGCTCTATCTTTGCATAAAAGATTCTTATATATTAGACAGGTAACAATAATTATGGCAAAGAAAGCTTTATTGATGATCCTCGATGGATGGGGAATAGGAAACAAGGGTAGGGGTGATGTGATTAACAATACGCCTACACCTTATTTGGATTATCTGAATGCTACATGCTCGCATTCGCAGTTGCAGGCTTCGGGTGAGAATGTAGGATTGCCCGATGGACAGATGGGTAACTCGGAGGTAGGACACTTGAATATTGGTGCAGGACGTGTGGTTTATCAGGATTTGGTGAAGATTAACAGAGCCTGTAAAGATGGGTCAATTCTGCAAAATCCTGAAATTGTTTCTGCCTATACGTATGCACAGAAAACGGGAAAGAAGCTCCATTTAATGGGATTGACCAGCAATGGCGGTGTTCACTCCTCTTTGGATCATCTATATCAGTTGTTGATCATCTCTAAAAAATACGGTCTTAAAAATACGTATGTGCATTGTTTCATGGACGGACGCGACACAGATCCGAAGAGTGGAGTTGGCTTTATTGAGGCTTTGCAGCATGTTTGTGAGACGAACGATGCGCACATTGCCAGTATCATAGGACGCTTTTATGCCATGGATCGTGACAAGCGATGGAATCGAGTAAAAGAGGCTTACGACTTGTTGGTAAGTGGTATGGGCAAGAAAGCAACGGATATGGTGCAAGCGATGCATGAGAGTTATGCCGAAGAAGTGACCGACGAATTTATCAAACCCATCACCAACGCCACTGTTCAAGGACAGATAGAAGAGGGTGATGTGGTGATTTTCTTCAACTTCCGTAACGACCGTGCCAAAGAACTCACGCAGGTGCTGACCCAAACCGATATGCCTGATGAGGGAATGCACACCATCAAGGATTTGCAGTATTACACGATGACGCCCTACGATGCTAACTTTAAGAATGTACATGTGCTGTTCCCGAAGGAAAATGTAGAGATGACATTAGGCGAATATCTTAGCAGTTTGGGTAAAAAACAATTGCATACGGCGGAGACAGAGAAGTATGCACACGTTACATTCTTCTTCAATGGAGGACGTGAGGAGCCTTACAAGGGGGAGGATCGTATCTTAATCAACTCGCCCAAGGTAGCGACTTACGACTTAAAGCCCGAGATGAGTGCCTACGAAGTGAAAGACAAACTGGTGGATGCCATTGGTACACAACAGTACGATTTCATTGTGGTGAACTTTGCCAACGGTGATATGGTGGGACATACGGGTGTCTATAATGCCATTGCCAAGGCGGTTTGGGCCATTGATCATTGTGTGAAAGAGGTGATAGAGGCTGCCAAAGCCAACGATTATGAGGCTATCATCATTGCTGACCATGGTAATGCTGACAACGCAATCAATGAGGATGGCACGCCCAATACGGCACACTCGCTCAATCCTGTACCATTTATTTATGTGACAAACAACAACAGTGCTACCGTGAAGGACGGCAGATTGGCTGACGTGGCACCATCTATATTGCACATCATGGGCTTGGAACAACCGGAAGCCATGACAGGTGAAAATCTGATAATAGACTGATTATTGCATTTTTAAGCATATAAGAGTGCCAGAATTGAACCACTTGTTGGTTCAATTCTCGTTTCTTTGGTATATAGTAGTTAAGCTGTATCAATCTTGAGGATATGGAAGTGCAGATAGAAGAAAGTTGGAAAGCGCATTTACAGCAAGAGTTTGACAAACCTTACTTTGCCAAACTGACTGAGTTTGTGCATGCCGAGTACAGCCAGTTTGCGTGCTATCCTCCCGGAAAACTCATCTTCAACGCTTTTAATCTCTGTCCGTTCGATCAGGTGAAAGTGGTGATTATCGGGCAAGATCCTTATCATGAACAGGGTCAGGCGCACGGTTTGAGCTTCTCAGTTAATGACGGTGTGCCGTTTCCACCTTCATTGCAAAACATCTTTAAGGAGATACAAGCCGATATGGGACTGCCCATTCCCACAACAGGTAACTTGACTCGCTGGGCGAAACAGGGTGTGATGCTGCTCAATGCCACACTCACCGTGAGAGCGCATGCAGCAGGAAGCCACCAGCGAAGAGGGTGGGAAACGTTTACAGATGCTGTTATTAAGGTGCTGAGCGACCATAAAGAACACTTGGTGTTCTTGTTATGGGGCGGTTATGCGCGTTCAAAATCCTATCTTATTGACAAGCACAAGCACTGTGTTTTGGAAAGTGTACATCCCTCACCGCTATCTGCCAATCGAGGCGGCTGGTTTGGTAATCATCATTTCTCACGCTGTAATGAATACTTAATACAGCAGGGTATTGAACCCGTGAAATGGTAAAAACTCCTCAATGTATGAACCATTCACATCCTCCCATTATACAAGTAGGCAACGTCTTGGTGTCTCCAGATGTTTTCACGCAAAAGTTTTGTTGTGATTTAGAGGTGTGTCATGGCGCTTGTTGCATTGAAGGCGATGCGGGAGCTCCTGTCACTATTGAGGAGATTGCAAGCATCGAAGAGAACGTGGATGCTGTATGGAACGAGCTTTCTGCTTCGGCTCAATCGGTAATTGACCAGCAAGGAGTGGCTTATATCGATAGAGAGGGCGACATGGTAACCAGCATCGTAGGCCGAAAGGATTGTGTTTTTACTTGTTACCAAGAAGGGTGTTGCCTTTGTGTTTTAGAAAGAGCCTATCGAAAGGCAGAGATTGATTTTTGTAAGCCCATCTCCTGTGCGTTATACCCCATTCGGGAAAAGGCGTTGGGAAATGGACTTGTTGGGCTGAATTACCACCGTTGGAAGATTTGCCAATGTGCAGTAGAGAAAGGTAAAGAACTTGATTTGCCGCTTTACCAATTTCTCAAAGAGCCTTTGATACGCCGCTTTGGGCAGCAATGGTATGACGAATTGTGCGCTGTAGCCAATCAATTGAGTCGTCAAGACTTCCTGTAATCAGACGGCGATTGTCCTGTTCGGTCTTTAAAATACTTTCCTAAGAAGCTTTGGTTGGGAAAGTTCATCTCTACAGCTATTTCCTTTATGTTTTTAGAAGAATTCTTCAACAGCAACCGAAGCTCTTTCGTTACGTAGCTGTCTATCCAACTATTAGGCGTTTCCTTGCTTACTTTCTTTACCGTTTCCGAAAGATATTTAGGTGTAATGCACAGCTTCTCGGCATACCAACTTACTTTTCTTATCTCCCGGTAGTTCTGTTCGACCAGCTTAATGAAATCGGTGAATATCTTTTCTCCGCGACTCAGACGGGCGCCACCTCCTATTTGTTGGGTGCGCCAGATGTGGTTACCCATGTCGTATACCAAGGTTCCCAGCATGGCACATGCGCTTTCGCGACGGAAGTGGTGTGATTTGTCGTCAACTTTCCGTTTAGTCATCTGGAAAAACTCATCAAAGGCTTTGGCTTCTTTGCTCGTTAAGTGTAGCACGGGATGCGTCTTTGTAAAGATAAAGAGCGATGACATCTCATGTATTCCACGAACCGTGTCTTGTAAAAAGTTCTCTGATGCCAGAATGGCAATGCCTTTACAGTCGCGACTCAGCATGTAATCACTGATGACTTGTCCCTCGCTTAGGACAATCATGTCATTCGCTTGAATTGTACATTTCTTGGTGTCTACCAGATATTCTGCACGTCCTTGGATACACATTCCAATCAGAAGACAGCTCATTTTGTGTGGTTCTAACGGCAAGGGTAGATCTTCAAAGTGTTCAAACAGTATCAGGTCGTTATCAATGTAACAGTTTTCTCCCGTGACAGACTTGATATGTTCAATCGTCACTTCTTTCATCGTCTTGTCCTGCATATTCCAATTACTTTTTAATTCTTATACGTTCTGAATTCCATCTGGTATTTCCAAAAATGAAGAATGCGCTTTGATGTTCTCCTTGCAAAGGTAGGGGAAAAATACAACAATCAACGAAAACAGATGTTAATATTGCAAGCTTTCATGGAAATATGGAACAATTTCTATGCCTTCTACCGATTGAATCTGTTCGTTTTTGAAGTTTTGGTCGCCATTAATCAACACTCTTCGATGATCAGCCACGGTAAATTTTCGACAGGCTTGCTCGTCCATTTCACCCGTGCAAGTGTATTCCAAACCGTCGATGTGTATTTTTTGTCCGCGTTTGGCATCGCGCAACGTGATTCTCAGTTGACCTTTAAACGCCTTGTCGAATTGATAATACACGCCGTTACCTACCAAGTCGAAATAGCGGGGCGTATAGGTCATGTTCCTTTTTACGGCAGGGTAGCCCGTTAGATAATACTTCGAAGCAATGGCAGGCATGTTGGTGTTGCGGGCAGGTTGCCACAATCCCCAGTCAACATCATCTGAGTTCCATTTCAACATGTAGGCGTTGGCATCATACCGCTCACCACCATCTCTGGTAAGTGCTACGTTTGCCCGCCTCGTCAGCCATCCATCATCCGAGCAGAAGACCCTCTTCTCTCCGTTCTTCATCCTTCCGCAGAGCGAGAACGCCATCTGTTGCTGGTTGATGTGTGGAAAAGTGGGCGAATACCAGATGGCTATTGTGTTGATGCCTGGTTGCAGAAACCTGGTCACTTCCATGTTGATGCTCACCGGAAGATTGTCGTTACCCATCCTGCAGGGCATCCAACTGGCGGTGGATACATTGCGCTCGTTGATGTACACGTCCACCTTGCCCGTGGTGGCTATCGTTGCAGAGGCAAATACAGGCAGCTCTTGTAACCGTATTTGTTGCCTGAACCAAATCTCAGAAGTGCTGTCTACCTGCTGGGTGGCAATCCAGTGCGTGTGGAAAGATTGTGAATGGGCAATCAGTGCACACAACATTGTCATCGCAAGTATACTTATTTTTCTCATCAATCAATCGTCTATTGTGCTTCAGGCCAATGCTCTCTTGCAGTCTTATTCAAGAGGTTCAGTCTGCTTTTGTCTTCATTTTATCGTGGTAATCTTGCCTCGTTTTAGTCCAACTCTCGTCTGTTTCCCATTCAAGTATACGGTTACGTTTTTAACATGATGCTGGGTGCATGGTTTTAATTGAACCCATTCCACTTGTCCGTTCTTCCATTTCATGCTCACCTCGTAGCCTCCCCGCGCCTTGATGCCCCGCACTTCACCGTCTTTCCACGCATCCGGAAGGGCGGGAAGAAGATACAATTCGTTGTCGGTGCTTTGCAACAACATCTCGTAAACGCCGGCAGTGCCACCGAAATTCCCATCTATCTGGAAAGGTGGATGTGCATCCATCAGGTTGGGATAAGTGCCGCCGCTGCGTCGTTTGTCAGCACCTTGATAGTGATCAGGCGACACGTAGGTCAGCAATTTCTGGTACATGTGGTATGCTTCCTTGGCTTTTCTCAGTCTGGCCCACAGGTTGATGCGCCATCCCGTGCTCCATCCCGTGGTGTGGTCGCCTTTCTGTTGTAGCGTTTTTTCAGCAGCCTGTGCCAGTTGTGGCGTTTCTTTCAGGGAGAGGTGATGGCCGGGGAAAAGTCCGATGAGGTGCGATTGGTGTCGGTGCTTGATGTCCCAGTCGTCCCAATCGTAGTACCATTCGTTGAGATCGCCTAGATGTCCTACGGTGTAGGGATGCAGTCGTTTAAGCGAGGCCTCAATGTCTTTCAGCAGTTGTGACTGTCTTGCGTAGTCGGCCCCCTTCTTGTTGATGGCCTCCACCGTGTTGATGAACAGCTCGCGGATGATGGCTAGGTCGGCTGTTCCGCCATAACAGGTGGTACCATGGTAGCCCTCGGGCGTCTTGTATTCGTTCTCGGGTGACGTGCTGGGTGCGGTAATCAGTTCACTGGGGTTCTTTGGGTTCTCAATGAGCCAATCCAACATGAAGGCAGATGCACCTTCCAACAGGGGTAAGGCCATGTCGTTGAGGAATTGGGTATCGGGGTTGAACCGATAATGTTCCCACAAGTTCTGCGTCAGCCATGCGCCTCCCATGTTCCAGTTGCTCCATTCGGGACTCTCGCGCTTCTCGCCTACGGGGTTGGTCATGGCCCACACGTCCGAGTTGTGGCTCGAGCACCATCCCCGTTTGATACCATAATAGTTTTTGGCGGTATGCCTGCCGTTCACGGCCAGTGCCTGCATGAAGGTGAACAGCGGTTCTGCCATCTCGCTGAGGTTGGCCACCTCGGCCAGCCAGTAGTTCTCCTCGAGGTTGATGTTCACCGTGTAGTTCGACCGCCACGGTGCCCGCAGATAGTGCGACCACAATCCCTGCAGGTTGGCGGGAATGCCTTTGGTGCGCGAACTGGATATCAACAGGTAGCGTCCATACTGCATGTACAGCGTTTCCAGATAGGGGTTGTGTCCGCCTTGGTCGGTATAGTCTTTGAGTTGTTGCTCGGTTGTCCGACTGCAATCGGCCACCGAACCGCCCAGAAACAATTTCATTCGGTCGTAGAAGTGGGTATAGTCGGCCACATGCTGTTTCTTGATATCCTGGTAATCTTTCTTTTCCAGGGTCTTTTGATGTGCCAGAGCCAGCTGTTCGCAGGGTTTCCCTTGCCGTACGGGGTGCTTGTCAAAACCGTTAAAGCTGGTTTCGTTGACAAAATACAGGGTTGCTTCGGTTGCGTCAGTAATCAGCAGGGTAGAGTCGGTGGCTTGTGTTTTTCCTTGCTTGGTCACTGCCCGCAGCACCGAACAGAAATGAATGCTGTTCTCTGGGTCACCCATGGCGTGTCCCTTCATTGTGATGAGGTTGCACGCAGCCTTGACGGTGTGTGGTATCTGCGCTGACAGGTTGACTTCCAGGTTGATGCTTCTGGGCTTGTTGGCTGTGATGTGTATGCAGATGACGCTGTCGGGATGCGATGCGAAATATTCTCGCTTGATTTTCACACCGTTCAGACTATAGCTGTCTGTTAGCAGGGCCTTGTCGATGTCGAGCGTGCGGGTGTAGTTGGTTGCTTGCCCGCCCCGAGGGGCCAACAGATGCAGCGTGGCCAGGGGTTGATAATACTGAGAGTTGGGACCTTGCACATGAAGTTGCAGCGAGTCGGCCTTTCGATAGTCTTCTTTGAACAAAGCCTCGCGGATGGCCGGTATCCATTGGTGTGCGTCCTTGTCGAGATTCGGGTCTACGGGCTGTCCCGTCCATAGGGTGATGTCGTTGAGGTATATCAGGTTGTCGCGCGTACCGCCATAGACCAGTGCCCCCATCCGCCCATTGCCGATGGGCATCGATTCTTCAAAATACTGCGCAGGCTTGTCGTACCACAGGTGCATGGGGAGTTGTTGCGCCAGCGTAGGAAGGTGCATGGCGAGCAAGAAAAGTAATGAGCCGATGTTTCTCATGATGAAACCGATATGTGGGGTTGTCTATATGCAACAAACTGCGGGTTGGCAGATGAGCCTGTTTATACAGCTATGCAAAAATAATGAATTCTGTATAAACAGCAAAACGGCGGCTGTGAATTATTTGTTGATGCCAAACAATGACGGTGTTCGGATGGGGTGGGATTTAGGAAGGAGATGTTGATAAATGACTTGTTGTCGTGTTCTCGTAACCAATTGTAAACGAGGTCTTTAGAGTTTGCTTTCAATAGCATAGAGATTGGCCCCCAAAGTCATTGAGTTTGGAGGTCAATAGCATACAGATTGGCACTTAAAGTCAATGACTTTGTTTCGCAAGTGCAAATGACTATGATGACGTGGTCATTGACTCGCCTCATCGTCCCCATAATTACACGGTATTGATTGGGCAAGAATAAAGCGAAACCCCACTCGCAAGGAGTGGAATTTCACTTCAATGAAACATGCTTCCAGGGCGTTTGTTCGCACAAAGGGAAACATGTTTTTATTTTATGGTCATGCTTGTACGGTTGGCAGAGAGCCACCGTTGACGAACAATTACAATTTGGCCAACTCGATAACTTTATCGACTGCAGCCCTGATACCATCCACATTCTTGCCGCCAGCCGATGCGAAATGAGGTTGTCCGCCACCGCCTCCCTGAATGAGTTTGGCAGCTTCACGAACCATTTGACCTGCATTCAATCCGTGTTCTTTCACCATATCTTCGCTCAGCATAACACTCAGAAGTGGCTTCTGCTGTGCTGTAGAACCGATGACGCAAAGCAAATGCGACGGAATGGCTTCACGAATCTTGAACACCAAGTCCTTAGCAGCATTGCCATCGATAGGCAATACCGCCTTGATAACGGTAACCCCATTGACAGTCTCAGCACGTTTGATGAGCTTGTCTTTGGTTCTTTGTACCGCTTGTGCTTGGAACTGTTCTATCTCCTTGCGCATGGTGTCGTGCTCGTCCATGTACTTTTCGATGACTCCTTTCAAGTCCTTGGCATTATTGAATAAGCTGCGGATGGCCTTTACCGTGTCTTCTATGGCATACATTGCTTCTTCGCACTTGCGACCGGTGATGGCTTCGAAGCGACGAACACCAGCAGCTACCGAACTTTCGGATAGGATTTTGAACAGTCCGATGCGTCCCGTACTCTTGGCGTGAATACCTCCACAGAACTCGCATGACGGTCCGAAGCGCACTACTCGCACCTTGTCGCCATATTTTTCACCAAACAATGCAATGGCTCCCATTTCCTTCGCCTCTTCTATCGGCGTGTCACGATGTTCGTCCAAGGGGATGTCTTGACGAATGAGGTCGTTCACCATCCGTTCTACCTGTCTGATTTCCTCGTCGGTCACCTTTTGGAAATGCGAGAAATCGAAGCGCAGCGTGTCGGGCGATACATACGATCCCTTTTGCTCCACATGGTCGCCAAGCACCTGCTTGAGTGCATAATCCAGTAGGTGAGTGGCTGTATGGTTTGCCGCACAGGCGTCACGTTTGTCAGTATCCACGCAAGCCATGAAGTCAGTCTCGGGATGTTGTGGCAGTTGCTTAATGATGTGAATGCTTTGGTTGTTCTCACGTTTAGTGTCTATCACGTCCACTGTCTCGTGTTCGCTCACTAAGACACCTTGGTCACCTACCTGTCCTCCCATCTCTCCATAGAAGGGTGTGAAGTCCAAGATGACCTCGTAAAAACTATTTTTTTTCTGGGTTACCTTGCGATACTTCAAGATGTGGCATTCGTATTCGGTATAGTCGTAGCCCACAAACTGCTGTTCGCCTTGTCTTATTTCTACCCAGTCGCTGTTTTCCACTTGTGCGGCATTGCGGGCACGGTCTTTCTGTTTCTGCATTTCTGCATGGAACTGTTGCTCGTCAACGCTGAATCCGTGCTCTCTGCATATCAGTTCTGTGAGATCAAGTGGAAAGCCGTATGTGTCGAAAAGGCGGAAGGCTTGTTCGCCATCGATTTGTGTCTTGCCTGCTTTTTTCAGCTCGTCCATGGCATTGCTCAATAGGTTGATACCCTTTTCGAGTGTCCGCAAGAACGAGTCTTCCTCTTCTTTCATCACCTTGCCAATCAACTCACGTTGGGCAACGAGTTCAGGATATGCTCCTCCCATTTCGTCTACGAGTACTGGGAGCAACTTATATACAAAGGCTTCTCGCTGCCCCAAGAACGTGTAAGCATAGCGAACGGCACGTCGAAGAATGCGACGAATGACGTAACCTGCCTTGGCATTGCTGGGTAGTTGTCCGTCAGCGATGGAGAAGGCTACGGCTCTAAGGTGGTCAGCCACTACACGCATCGCCACGTCCACATCTTCTTGCTCGCCATATTTCTTGCCCGACAGGCGTTCCATCTCATGGATGAATGGTTGAAAGATGTCGGTGTCGTAGTTGGAATTCTTGCCTTGCAGCATTCTGACTAATCGCTCGAATCCCATTCCGGTATCGATAACATTCATGGAGAGTGGCTCCAAAGAACCATCGGCTTTGCGATTGAACTGCATGAATACGATGTTCCAAATCTCGATGACCTGTGGATGATCCTTGTTCACCAATTCCCGTCCGGGTAGTTGTGCTTTCTCTTCGTCTGAACGCGAGTCTACGTGTATCTCCGAACAAGGACCGCAAGGTCCTGTATCACCCATTTCCCAAAAGTTGTCATGCTTGTTGCCATTGATGATATGGTCGGCTGGCAGGTGCTTGCGCCAATACTTCTCTGCCTCGCTGTCGTGTGGGATGTTTTCTTCAGGTGAGCCTTCAAACACCGTCACATACAAATCTTTTGGATCCAAGTGCAACACGTCCACCAAATATTCCCACGCATAGTCAATGGCACCTTCCTTAAAGTAGTCGCCAAAGCTCCAGTTGCCGAGCATCTCGAACATGGTATGGTGGTAAGTGTCTCGTCCCACCTCCTCAAGGTCGTTGTGCTTTCCGCTCACGCGGAGGCATTTCTGCGAGTCGGCTCTGCGGCGTGGCTCCGGTTGTTTGTTGCCAAGGATGATGTCCTTCCATTGGTTCATGCCTGCATTGGTAAACATCAGTGTGGGGTCGTCTTTGATAACCATGGGTGCTGAAGCCACGATGGTGTGTCCTTTCGACTCAAAGAATTTTTTGAACGATTCGCGTATCTCGTTTGCTGTCATCATCTGTTCTTATCTTGTTTATGGTTGTTTTTATTCTTCGTAAAGTGCTGGTGTAGCACCTGAATTAATTAGCGACAAAATTATAAAAAAAAGGATAAAGTGCCAAAGATATCGCTTAAATTCAGTCGGTTAGGGAAGTTCGAGAACCTCGTATAGGTAGGCATTTTCTCTTCATTGTAACCCTGTGCCGTGAGCAACCTTTACCCTCCAATCATTGGAAAGTATATCTTGTTGATTTGAAAGACGTGGTTGAATACATGACATGGCGAGGTGTTCTATGAAAACTTGTTTTGAAAGAATGGCTTAGAGAAATGCGACTTTTCAAAAAAAATAAGTATATTTGCAATAGAAATCCAGCTTTTGACTTAAAAATTAACGACAATGGCACTGAATCCCAATAAGAATGTGAAGCTTTACTACTCCATTAAGGAGGTGGCTAAGCAGTTTGGTATCAATGAAAGTACATTGAGATACTGGGAAACCGAGTTCCCCCAGTTGAAGCCAAAGACTGTGAGTTCGACTAAGGTTCGGCAGTATACAGATGCCGACATCGAGGAGATTCGCGTGATTTATAACTTGGTTAGAGTGCGCGGTTTTAAGCTGTCGGCCGCCAGAAAGATGCTGGGTGCCAACAGAAAAGGTGCCGAAAAGAGTTCTGAAGTGCTGGAAACATTGCTGTCTGTGCGCGAACAGTTGCAAGAACTGCGCAAACAGCTGGATATGATTGTGTGAGGGTTGAGTTGATAAGTTTTTGAGTTGATGAGTCTTTGAGTTGGTAAGTTTTCGAGTTTTTATGTTGACTAAGGAAACCGTATGGTTCGGTTTCTCGTTCGTTAACGCCTCACCTCAAACCCCCAAATGGCCTATCAACTCGCAAATCCAAAACTTAATAAACACTACACTTGTCAACTCGTCAACTCGTGAACTTGTAAACTAAGATAAACTTACATAATTTGTTGAATCTCTTGCAAGTCTTTTACCTTTTTCAAGCTGTTGATGATGTTCTTTACTTCTTGTCGATTATGAACGAGAACCTCGATTTTACCCATAAAAATATCTTCCTTGCTGGTTAGCGAAAGATTGTGCATGTTGACGTTCATCTCATCTGAAATGACATCCACGACATCGTGCAACATGCCTTGACGGTCGATGCCTCTGATTTCGATGGTGGCGTTGAAAAGGCGGATGTTGCGCATATCCCACTTAGCATCTAGCAGTCGATTGCCGTAACTAGACTTCAGTTTGCTGGCCACAGGGCAGTTGCGCTTGTGTATTTCTACGTGGTTTTGGTTGTCAATGTAACCCAGTATGTCGTCGCCGGGGATGGGATGACAGCAAGTGGGGAAGAGGTAGGTGTCGATGTTGCCGTCGTTGATGACGATAGCCTTCTTCCGATTGAGTGAATTATCTACGGTGAATGGCTCTGACTTCTTGTTCTGTTCGTTTTTCTTGTCATGCCCGATGAAGGGTACATACTTGAGCCAATTGCTGGGTGAAGAGCTTTTCTTTTTCTTGTTCAGCTCGTCCAAGTCTTTTTCAGTCAAGATAACCGACTTATTACCGATACACAAGAACAGGCTCTCGTGTTTCTTTAAGTTATGAAATTCGCATAACTTGTCGAGTACGGATGTGGTCATTTCCATGTCATTGCGCTCCAACCAGGCGTTGAGAAAGGCTTCGCCTTGCTTTTGTATCTCTCTGTTGTTGCGCCTGAGGATGGCCTGTATCTTTGCTTTAGCTTTGGCTGTGGTGGCAAAGTTGAGCCAAGAGGGTTGCACATGCTGCGACTTGCTGGTTAATATCTCTACCTGATCGCCACTTTGCAGCTTATGACTCAGCGGAACCAACTTATGATTGACCTTGGCTCCGATACAATGACTGCCCAATAGAGTGTGTATCTGGAAAGCAAAGTCGAGCGCAGTGCAGCCGGCAGGCATGGTCTTGATTTCGCCTTTCGGGGTGAACACGAATATCTCGGAGGCAAAGAGGTTCAGCTTGATGGCATCGAGAAAGTCCATGGCATCGGGCTGTGGATCGTCCAAAATCTCTTTGATGGTGCGCAACCATTCATTCAGTTCGTTCTCATCCTCGGTATATTCACCTTTGTCTTTGTATTTCCAGTGAGCCGCAAAGCCTTGTTCGGCCACCTCGTTCATGCGGTCACTGCGTATCTGAACTTCAATCCAACGGCCTTGTTTGCTCATCAAAGTGACGTGTAGAGCTTGATATCCGTTGGCCTTTGGGTGGCTCAACCAGTCGCGCAGTCGGTCGGGATGCGACTTGTAGATGCGGCTGATGGCCACATATATTTTAAAGCATTCGTCAATCTCGTCGGCCCTTACCTTTGGTGTGAAGATGATTCGCACGGCCAAGATGTCGTAAATTTCGTCGAAAGTGACATGCTTCGTCTGCATTTTGTTCCATATAGAGTATGGACTTTTGACCCTTGCTTTCAGCTCATAGTCAATGCCCATGGCATCAAGGGTCTCCTTGATGGGTGCCGTGAACAGTTCGAAGAGGCGGTCACGTTGCTCCTTTGTGAAGGAAAGCTTGTTGGTAATATTGGCGTATTCTTCGGGATGCTCGAACCGGAAGCTGAGGTTTTCCAGTTCGGTCTTAATCTTATTCAGGCCCAATCGGTTCGCCAATGGCGCATATATATATAAGGTTTCGCCGGCTATCTTGTACTGTTTGTTGGCTGGTTGCGACTGCAAAGTGCGCATGTTGTGCAGGCGGTCACATATTTTAATAAGGATAACGCGGATGTCATCGCTCATCGTGAGCAGCAACTTTTTGAAGTTTTCCGCCTGAGCCGACGCCCTGTCGCCGAAGATACCTCCGCTAATTTTGGTGAGTCCATCGACGATTTGTGCAATCTTGGGGCCGAATATGTTCTCAATGTCCTCAACGGTATAGTCGGTATCTTCCACCACATCGTGCAGAAGTGCCGAGCAGATGCTGGTTGACCCCAGTCCCATCTCCTCACAAGCAATCTGCGCTACGGCGATGGGGTGCATGATGTACGGCTCACCCGAGAGACGTCTTACGCCTTTGTGTGCTTGACGTGCGAAGTTGAAGGCCTTGGTAATGATGTCTACCTTCTTTCTGTGACGGGAAGCCAGGTAGGTGTCCAGCAGATGTTGGAATGCATCTTGGGTGGTTTTTTCTTCCAGTTCGTCTTTCCTTTCTTTATCTTGAATCTCTTGATTGTCCATACTCAATTCTCCCCATGATGGTTGAGCGTTACCTCACCCTTATTTTCTTTCCTTTCCTGATGTTGTTGCCTTTCAGGCCATTGAGCCTCTTGAGCTTCTTTACGGTCGTATGGTTGCGAGCGGCAATTTCAGATAATGTATCTCCTCCTCTAACGGTAACTGACTTTTTTGACGAACGTCTTCTTCGGCTGCTGCGCGATGATTTGTGCCTGCTGCGTTTGCTTTTGCTCCTGCTGTAGCTCTTGCGTGAGCTGGATACCGATGTTCTGCCACTCGAATAGCTGGGTACCTCTTGCGCTACTTCCACCTCTGAACGCTTGGTCAGCAGCACGTCGGCGTTGTAAGCATATACCGAATCCTCCTGATCGATGAACGAATTAATCTTGTCCACGGGCAGACGAAGGGTGGATGGCTTGGTGTATCCGATGACGATGTCCTTGCGATATTGCGGATTGAGCGACCGAACAAGCTCCTCATCCACGTTCAACACTTGTGCGATTTGTTTGAAATGAACGTCGCGGCTGACGAGAATGGTATCAGTCTTGGCTGGCAAGTCAGTTGTCATTGGGCAGATGTTATGCTCGCAGTAGTAGTTCATGATGTAGTTGGCTGCGATGAATGCCGGTACATAGCCTCGTGTTTCGCGTGGCAAGTAGGGGTATATTTTCCAGTAATCCTTGCTGCCACCGGCACGATGGATGGCCTGTGTGAGTTTGTCTGGGCCACAGTTGTAGGCTGCGATAACCAGGTTCCAGTCGCCAAAGATGCGGTATAGGTCGCTCAAGTAGTTGGCTGCGGCGTACGAAGACTTGATGGGATCGCATCGTTCGTCAAGCAAAGAGTTGATTTCAAGACCGTAATTCTTGGCGGTAGTCAACATGAATTGCCACAGTCCCGTGGCACCTACACGCGATACGGCCTTGGGATTAAGCCCCGATTCAATCACCGGAAGGTATTTTAGCTCGAGTGGCAGGCTGTACGTTTCTAAGGCCTGTTCGAAGATGGGCATGTAAAAATTGGAGGCACCGAGCATGATACCTACTGCGTTGCGCAGCTCGTTGCTGTACCGGTCGATGAACTTTTGTACCACGTTGTTGTATGGCATCTCCATAATTGTGGGCAAACGGCGCAGGCGATCCTTGTAAACATCTGGCTCGTAAGTCTTATTTACATTTGGTAAGTTGCAATCAGCATCACGTTTCAGGTATGTCTTGGTGTTGTAAAGGTGAAGCAGACTGTCAATCTCAGACGTCATAGCTTCGGGTAAGTCAAATGTTTCGTTTTCACCTTTTTCATTCGTCACGGTGATTTCTGTATCGTCATCAACGACCTGCGCTTGCAGCGATGATGAGAATACAACAAGCAGGGTGACTATGAATAAATAATTTTTCTTCATGATTGGTTTCTTGTCTGTTTATTTGAATGGCTATCTTTTGTTTCAGAAGCTGAGGCTACAATGAATGCCCAGTCCGCCAGATTTCAAGGGATTTCTGTTCATATTGGTGTTGACAACCGTGGGCTCAATGCGCAAACTCAAGTCGTCAGAGATGTCAAACTCTGACAAAGAGGCGTCAACGTAGGCATCAATCACCGACAAAGCGTAGACTCCGATGAGCGTGAAGAAGCTCAAGTCGCGCCAACGACGGTAGCGATCCTTGCGTTTTCTGAACAGTTCTTTATATCTATCGATGTTCGAAGCGTCGATTTGGTTGCCTAAATGCAGAAACTGTTTGTAGCTCTGCGATTGCGGATCGTTGTCCATCAGGTCGATGTACGCTTGCGAATAGTCGTGATACATCTGGTTATTCCAGCGCATGGCATAGTAGCAGCCCACAAAACCACCATAGACAATGGGCAGCTTCCAGTATTTGCGGTTGTAGATTTGGCCAGCTCCAGGCAGCACAACAGCCAGCCACATGGCTCGTTTGGCATCGGGTCGCCAGGTGTTCCAGTCGCGTTTGATTTTCTTCGCGGCCTTTTCTGTCTGTGCGAAGACAAGGGTGTCTGATGGGTTGACGGCCTTTTCTGCGGGGATGGCCTTGGCGTTGTCTTCTCCGATGATGACGCGTGGGTCGGTGTCCTTGATGCTGTCGCCCACTTGAATCTGGGCCTGACACCATGCTGCACACAGCAGAATGGCGCACGTCAGGCTGATACGAAGGGACGATGATAGGTTGTCACGCATGGTTTTCACGAAAGTAACTTAATCTTTCAGTTTGTCAAAGATGTTCATCAGACGTTCCAATTCCTGTTCATTGGCGAAAGGAATGCTGATTTTGCCTTTTCCCTTGGCGCTACATGTCATTTGGACTTTTGTCTTCAGAAATGTAGATAAGCGCAGTCTCAGTACGTCAAATTCCTCTGGCAAGCCGCCCTTGGCCGAGCTATGTTTCTCTGATTTTCGCAGCTCCCCGCCGTTCTTGAGCTGTTGAGCCAGTTCTTCCACCTTCCTGACTGGGTAGCCATTCTTCTGAACTTCTTTAAACAGCTTGATTTGCATCGACGGGCTTTCTACGGCCAACAAAGCCCGAGCGTGGCCCATGTCAATCTCTTTCTTCTGCAAAGCCATTTGTACTTGAGCCGGCAGCTTCAGCAAGCGCAGGTAATTGGTGATGGCCGTGCGACTCTTTCCCACGTGCTTAGACACTTTCTCTTGCGTCATTCCGCTCTTTTCCATGAGCTTTTCGTAAGCCAGAGCGATTTCTATGGCATTGAGGTCTTCGCGCTGAATGTTTTCAACCAATGCCATCTCCATGACCGTTTCGTCATCAATAGTCCGAATATATGCGGGTATAGCCTCTAAACCAACGATTTGTGAGGCGCGCCAACGACGCTCACCAGCTACGATTTGATATTTGTCGGCAGCTACTTGGCGGAGGGTAATGGGTTGAATGATGCCAATTTCTCGAATGCTTGATGCCAGTTCTTCCAACGCCTCTTGGTCAAATTCGCGACGAGGCTGGTTGGGATTGGCTTCAATTTGTTCAATGGGCACCTCGTTGATGGTCGAACTTCCTTGCGTTTGTATGTTGTCTGTCGAAATGAGAGCGTCGAGCCCGCGTCCTAACGCCGGAGCTTTTGTGGAATGACTATATTTTTTTCGTACTGCCATGAGTCTGTTTTACTTATTAGAAGGATGGAAAATAGTGGTTTTAGTTTTAAATAGAACAACGGAAAATGTGTATTAACGCTGGCCGAAGAAAGCTGTAGAGTCCTGACATTCCGCTATCTTGGCATCTACTACTCAAGCGTTCTTGCCGATGATTTCCCTGGCCAAGTTCAGGTGGTTCTTGGCCCCCGACGAGTCGGCATCGTACAGGATGACCGGCAAACCGTGGCTCGGACTTTCGCTGAGCTTCACGTTTCGCTGAATCACCGTCTTGAAGACCAGCTCCTGGAAGTGCCGCTTCACCTCGTCGTATATCTGGTTGGCCAGTCGCAAACGACTGTCGTACATCGTCAAGAGAAAACCTTCGATTTCCAATTTCGGGTTCAGTTTGCTCTTGATAATCTTGATGGTGTTGAGCAGTTTACTGATACCTTCCAGGGCGAAATATTCACATTGCACGGGAATGATGACCGAGTCGGATGCCGTGAGCGCGTTCACCGTAATCAAACCCAGTGACGGACTGCAGTCAATGAGTATGTAATCGTAGTCATCGCGGATGGGATCCAAGATGTTTTTGATTACTTTTTCTCGGTTGTCCAGGTTCAACATCTCAATTTCGGCGCCCACCAGGTCGATGTGGCTCGGTATGATGTCCAGTCCTGTAATGTCTGTTGTGTAGATGGCATCACGCACGTCAGCCTTGTTGATGATGCATTCGTAAAGCGAACAGTCCACCTCCTTGATGTCTACGCCCAAACCACTGGAGGCGTTGGCCTGCGGGTCGGCATCGACGATGAGTACCGATTTCTCGAGCGTAGCCAATGATGCGCCCAGATTGATGGTGGTGGTGGTCTTGCCTACACCACCTTTTTGATTCGCTAAAGCTATGATTTTTCCCATTTTCAGTATCCTTCTAAAGACATTAAATTGTTGCAAAGTTACATATTTTGTATGACAAAGTACCCATTTAAACTTTTTTTCGTACTTTTGCATGAGAATTAATAGGAATATCACCTGCCGAATCAAGCAAATTTACTTTCTCACTTCAGAAAGTTTTCCTTGAGCTTTTCGGCTTGATTAAAAGCGATAAAAGACATGCAGACAGAGCGACCCTTGATTTTGATTTCAAACGATGACGGCTATCATTCACCCGGCATTCATGCCTTGGTAGACATGGTTTCCGATTTGGCAGATGTACTGGTCTGCGCACCAGAGGCAGCTCGTTCGGGCTTTTCGTGTGCTTTTTCGGCTGTGGAATATTTGCGGTTAAAGCGCAGGAAGGACATCGGCACGGCCCAAGTGTGGTCGTGCAGCGGTACACCGGTCGACTGTGTGAAGCTGGCTCTCGACCAGTTGTGCCCCAACAGAAGGCTGGCTCTCATCCTGGGCGGCATCAACCACGGTGACAATTCGTCTGTAAACAATCACTATTCGGGTACCATGGGCATCGCCATGGAAGGCTGCATGAAGTACATCCCCTCGGTGGCATTCTCCAGTTGTTATTACGAGGAGGACGCTAACCTTGAACCGTTGCGCCCATACGTGCGGATGGTGGTGAAGAAGGTGCTGGCGGACGGATTGCCCAAGGGCATCTGCTTGAACGTCAACTTTCCTGCCCGACAAGTGTTCGAGGGCATCAAGGCGTGCCGGATGACGATGGGCAGGTGGGTCAACGAGATTGTAAAACAACATCATCCGCGCCAATACGATTATTATTGGGTGGTGGGTGAGTATCAGAACGATGAGCCTGATGCCGAGGACTCCGATCAATGGGCACTCAATCATGGCTACGTTGCCATTACGCCCACTAAGATGGATGTCACTGCTTACGAGTTCATGGACGAGATCAGAGAATGGGGAAAACCAGTTGCCCCTTCAACTTTCAACGCCCAAGAGTAACGCATGAAGGCTCTTTGAACAGCTCGCCGCTCGCTGAACACTGCATATTGACGAGCGTGCGCACCATACTATATTCCAAAATCATGAGCTTATGAAGTATTATTTGATTGTTGGCGAAGCCAGTGGAGACTTGCATGCCTCGCACTTGATGACGGCTTTGAAAAAACAGGACAATGACGCTCAGTTTCGATTCTTCGGCGGAGACCTCATGACGGCGGTTGGGGGAGAGCGGGTGAGGCATTTCAAGGAAATGGCGTACATGGGGTTTATCCCCGTGCTGCTGCACCTGCGAACCATCTTCAAGAACATGAAAATGTGCAAAGAAGACATTGTTCGGTGGCAGCCCGACGTGGTGATTTTGGTCGACTATGCCGGGTTTAACCTGAATATTGCTAAGTTCTTGAAAACCAATACAAACATACCTGCTTATTATTACATAGCACCCAAGCTTTGGGCCTGGAAGGAATACCGCATCAAGAACATCAAGCGTGATGTGGCTGAGCTGTTTTCCATCCTGCCTTTCGAGGTCCCTTTCTTCGAGAAAAAGCATCATTATCCCATCCATTATGTAGGCAATCCGACGGCCGATGAGGTGCGTCAGTTCCGTGCTTCATATACCGAGAGTTTCGAAGAGTTTTGTCTTGCGAACCATCTTGACAAAAATAAGCCTATCATAGCCTTGCTGGCAGGAAGCAGAAAGCAGGAAATTAAGGACAATTTGCCTGCCATGATTCAGGCAGCCAACGCTTATCCAGACTTCCAATCCGTGCTGGCGGGTGCGCCATCTATTGAAGATGCTTATTACGAAGAATACCTGACTGGTACGAACGTCGCCTTGGTAAAAAACAAGACTTATCCGTTGTTGGCCCATGCTGCGGCAGCCTTGGTGACCAGTGGCACGGCAACGCTCGAAACGGCTTTGTTTGATGTGCCGCAAGTGGTGTGTTACAAGACGCCTGTACCCCGACTCATACGCTTTGCGTTCGAGCATATCATTAAAGTAAAGTACATCTCTTTGGTTAACCTCATCGCTGATCAGGAAGTGGTGCGAGAACTATTTGCCGACCGCTTTACCCTCGCAAACATCGTCAAAGAGCTGGGACTTATCCTGCCGGGTGGCGGAGAACGCCAGAAAATGCTCGCCGATTATGCCGAGGTGCGTCATCAGTTGGGCGATCATGTAGCACCAGAAAATGCCGCAAAAATTATGGTTTCATTGTTGAAGGGCGAACGGCACTAACCGAGTGGTGTCCGCTCTTTTTAATGAGTTTCTTTACTCCTTGTCTATCAGCGCTTTACAAATTCGTTTCAAAGTCTATGGTTTTGACCGGTAAAGTCATTGACTTTGCCCGCCAAACCCAATGACTTTGGCGGGCAAACTCAATGCTATTAATATGTGAGGATAATGGCGTGCTGTTTCACGTTTCGTCAGAGAAGAATCTCGAATCACAGATTGCGCAATTCAATTCGTAATTGACCGAAGGACGGAGCGTGCCGACTGCCTCTTTTAGTACGGTCTATGCCGTGGTATGAAGGTGATGTTTCGGTTTATTTGACAATCCCCATCTTTTTAATTTCTTGCAACAGCACATCCGCCATTCTCATGAAACCAAGATCTGTAAAATGAATGCCATCAACCGTTGCTTCGCCGTCGTTTCCGATGAGGTTGTCGCTGCTGATGTAATAGAGGTTGTTATCTCCTTTTGCCTTGAGTGCCTGAAAACATTTTTTCAGTTCGATATTCTTGTCGTGGACAACTTTACTAATCTCTTGATCGTAAGTACCATGGGGAAATATGGGGTTTTCGATGAGCACGATAGGTGTATTTGGATTTTCTTTTCTGATGATGTTGACGAAAGGAATTGTCTTGTTCTTGACATTCTCCGGGCCGTTGTTCGGTGCAAAATCAAGGATGAACATCTGCGCATTCTTCTTTTTGGCGATGACTTCAGCCACATCCATGTCCAGTCTGCCGTTGCCGCTGAATCCAAGATTGATTACCTCGGTGTTGAGCCAGCGTTCTAATATATTGGTAAAACTCATTCCCGGTCGGGCCGCACAGCCTCCTTGTGTGATGCTCGTTCCATACACAACGATGGGTGCTTGTGTTCTCGGAAATGGCAGTGTGGGTTGGGCGATGGTCTTGGTTGAGTCGATGCCAATCTCAAGTGAGACGATTCCGTCATACAAGGGAAGGTAGAGCATGTATTCTCGCTCGATGGGTTTCATGTGATCGATGATGACTTGCGTGGAAACTTTCGCCGTAGGTCTGCCTGTTTTCATGAAAACCCATTTGCCTTGATCCCAGGTATATAAGTCAAGTCCTTTGGTTCCGGTGGGTGACATGTGGTTCATGTAGGCATCGTTCAAGGTTTCCCATCTGGCCGCAATCGTTGTGCTGTTGGTCTTGAATCTTACGGCGAGGCCTGATGTGTGTTTGCCCAAATGCCAAACAGGAGGTCGGCAGGTGTTTTTTAATTCACGCGGCAAACGCTCATATCTGGTTTCGGTATCATTGGATATCTTTCCAATAACCGGAAACTGATCGGCGTTGTAGTAGGTGATTTGTGAAAACACAAGGGTAGGTGACAATAAGGCCAGGAGGAAAAGGATGACTTTGAAATGACGCATAAGTATGAGATTAATGTTATTGGTATGTAGTTTTTTTCATGTTAACTCATTGTGTCTTGCAAATTTAGAAAATTAAAGTATAAAGCACAAACAAAAGACGTGGAAAATGTTTATGCAAGCAAACAGAGGCGAAATGTGGTGCAGATGATTCTTGAGGTGAATCGTCTGTGTTGGTTTTGTGTATGTGGAAACCTTACAACAAGGTGATGGAGTAGAGATAAATAACGGCTGCCGGGATGGCCATCAGGGAAGAGTCGAAGCGGTCGAGCATGCCTCCGTGGCCGGGTAGGATGTTACCACTGTCTTTAATGCCTAATGTACGTTTGAACAACGATTCGACTAAATCGCCCCAAGTACCAAATACAACCACGACCAAACCCAAGCCCAACCATTCCCAAAGGTTCAGGGTGGATAAGTTTTCACCTTGCGACTCTAAAAAATAAATGATGGTAGCTACAATCAACACCAGTACGCCGCCACCGATACTGCCTTCCCAACTCTTGGCGGGAGAGATGCGAGGAAATAGTTTGTGCTTACCAAAGAGCGAGCCTGTGCAGTAGGCTCCCGTGTCATTGGTCCATAGAAAAATGAAGATACTCAGAGGAAGTAAGTAGTAAAAATGGGTTACACCGTCTGGTGATTGTCTGAAAGCCAGCACATTGATCATCGAGAGCGGCAGCGCAATGTACAGTTGCGAAAGCGTGGTGTATGCCCAGTCGTTCACTGCATCCTTGCTTTGTGTGTACAGGTTGCTGATGAATAAGTAGACGATAGTGAGTAGGTAGGGAACAAATACCGCATTGGTTTGGATGAAACCACTGTTGACACCTGCCACGGCAAGAAAGAAATAAACGCCGGCTACCGTTGTGATGAATCGGTTAACGGTAACGTTCTCACGGTCGTTTACCAATCCTGTAAACTCCCAAATCGTCATGCCAGTGATGAGTGTAAAGACGAATATCATGGCTACAGGGCGCAAAAAACAGGTTGTCATGATGGCAACGAACAAGATGCCAGTGATGGTTCGAGTGATGAGATTTTTAAGTTTTGGTGTCATGGATGGTTCATAGTTAACGAGTTCATAAGTTGATGAGTTCACAAGTTGATAGTGAGGAGTTGACAAGTCGACAAGTAATAAGTCTATTAACTCGTCAACTTGTCAACTAAAAACACGTCAACTAAAACTCTTGTTTACTCTCTTTCAGTGCTCTCTGATGCTCTTCTTCAGCCGCTTTTACTTCTTCAGGCATGTCTTCCAGCTTGGGTTCGTTGTCTCGCATGATTTCTTGTGAGCGGCTAACCCATGGACGTTTGCCGAATATCTTTTCAACGTCTTCAGCAAATATGACCTCGCGAGTGAGCAAGAGTTCTGCCAGCTTGGCATGGCCTTCTTTGTGCTCTGTGAGTATTTGCTTGGCTCTGCCGTACTGTTCGTTGATCATCTTCAGCACCTCGTCATCGATAATCTTTGCCGTGGTCTCTGAATAGGGCTTCTGGAACTGATATTCTTGGTTGTTGTAGTAGCAAATGTTGGGCAGTACGTCGCTCATACCGGCGTAGGCAATCATGCTATACGAACTCTTTGTAGCACGCTCCAGGTCGTTAATGGCACCAGTGGAAATCTGTCCTACGCACAGTTCTTCGGCAGCTCGGCCACCCAATAAGGCGCACATCTCGTCGAGCATCTGCTCCTTGGTGGTGATTTGTCGCTCTTCGGGTAAATACCATGCGGCACCTAAGGCTCTTCCACGAGGCACAATAGAGACCTTAACGAGCGGATGAGCATGCTCGCAGAACCATGAAACGGTGGCGTGTCCGGCCTCATGAAGAGCGATGGTGCGCTTCTCATCAGCGGTCATAATCTTGGTTTTCTTTTCCAGTCCACCCACGATACGGTCAACTGCATCCAGGAAATCTTGCTTTCCAACTTGTGTCTTATTGTGTCTTGCGGCAATCAATGCGGCCTCGTTGCAGACGTTAGCGATGTCGGCACCCGAGAATCCCGGTGTTTGTCGAGACAGGAAGTCGATGTCCAAATCAGGTGCTACCTTCACTCTACGAAGATGAACCAGGAATATTTCCTTGCGTTCGGGCAGGTCGGGCAAGTCCACACTGATTTGTCTGTCAAAGCGTCCTGCACGCAATAGGGCATTGTCGAGCATGTCGGCGCGGTTGGTGGCAGCCAGAATAATGACGCCACTGTTGGTACCAAAGCCGTCCATTTCGGTCAGCAAGGCATTCAACGTGTTCTCCCTTTCATCGTTTCCGCCCATGGCAGGATTCTTGCTGCGGGCCCTTCCTACGGCATCAATCTCATCGATGAAGATGATACAGGGTGATTTCTCTTTGGCTTGTCGGAATAAGTCGCGCACACGACTGGCACCAACACCGACGAACATCTCTACGAAATCGGAGCCACTCATGGAGAAGAAAGGCACGCCAGCTTCACCTGCAACTGCCTTTGCCAACAAGGTTTTACCCGTACCTGGAGGTCCTACGAGCAGTGCTCCCTTGGGTATCTTGCCGCCCAGGTCGGTGTATTTCTGTGGATTCTTCAGGAAGTCAACAATCTCTTGCACCTCTTGTTTGGCGCCAGCTTGTCCTGCTACATCCTTGAAGGTGATGCCTAGATCGTTGCCTTTCTCGTACATCTTAGCCTTACTCTTACCAACATTGAAGACGCCACCAGAGCCACCAGCACCTCCGCCACCCATTCTTCGCATCAGGAAAATCCACATGACGATGAGAAAAATGGGGAATGAGAGGTTGAGAAGAATGTTCATCAGGTCGCTTCCTTTCTCGTTCTCATAGCTGAAGTCGGCAATTTTACCAGATGATTGTTCTGCTGTTAGGTATTTTTCCAGTTCGTCAACCGATCCAAATTCCACCTCAACATAGGGAGAAGTGCCCGTCTGTTTGGCCGTCATGTTGAAGACATCGCGGATGTGTTCGGGCTTAACGTACATCTTCAATATATTCTGTTCCTTGTTGATGACAACATTCTTGGCGTAACCTTTTGCGATATACTGCTTGAATTTCGAATAAGTAGCTTTCTTATTGGCGCTTGCGTTGCCCAAGGAGTTACCACCTCCGGTCATGAAAAATATGGCCAGTGTAATAGCAACAATTGCGTAAATCCAGTTCATGTTGAACTTGGGCATCTTGGGTTGGTTGTCGTTGTTATTGTTGTAGGGATTGTTTTTATTGTCCATAAAGATGAATTCTGTTATAATAGGATAGGAATATCAAATGCCATGCCAATTTAATCTTGGTCTGGAATCCTCGTCAGTTTGGCGTCTTCCCAAAGGTTCTCCAGGTCATAGAAAGCTCTTGTTTCCGGTAAGAAGACGTGTACCAGTACGTCAGTGAAATCAATGGCCACCCATTGGTTCGCTCCAAGGCCGATAACGTTGACCGGTTTTTCCTTCAAATCCTCACGGACTGTGTCACCAATTGATTCGGATATCGCCTCCACTTGGGTGGGAGAGTTGCCTTGACAGATGACAAAGTAATTGGCTATTGCCCCTTCGATGTTGCTTAAGTCAGCAATGACAATGTCCTGACCTTTCTTTTCTTGTATTCCTTTTGTGATGATGTCGACTAATTGTTTTGATTGTTTCATCCTTTCAAAAATGATGTATAATATGTGGTACTATTATCCTACAAAGTTAGTGCTAAATAACTACAAAAGGCATAAATTATGGAATAAATTTGTTTTTTTAAGAAAAAAGCACCACTTATTATTGCGTTATCAAAAAAAAATAGTAATTTTGCAGACGCAAATCGGCAACGACCGTATTTGATTTTGGGATATGGTGTAATGGTAACACAACAGATTCTGGTCCTGTCATTCTTGGTTCGAGTCCGAGTATCCCAACCACTAAAAGGTGTTTTCTTATCATAGAAAGCACTTTTTTTGATTCCTGAAGGGCTACACGCTAACTTAGTTCATCCATTAAAGGTGTTAGAAAACGGTTGCTTTTTCATCTTTTTTAAGTGTATGAGTTTGCTAAACCTCATTTTTTTTCTATAGTTTTGTAAAACATCAGACCATAAAAGGTATGAAAATAATCAATTGCCAAATACTTTGTTTGTTATGGGCTTTCCTGTTAATGGGTTGTCATGGACGAGCACAAGTAACTGCAGAAAAAGAATTAGATATGAACGATCAAGCTGAATTATACTTGGCAGGTGGATGCTTTTGGGGCACAGAACACTTTTTGAAGCAAATTAATGGAGTTCTCAGTACAGAAGCGGGATATGCAAATGGGCGTGGACAAAATCCCACTTATGAGGAGGTTTGTACAGACCAGACGGGTTTTGCAGAAGCTGTACACGTTGTTTATAATCCGCAAGTATTACCTATTTCTCTACTTTTAAAATTGTATTTTAAGACGATAGACCCTACCTCTTTAAATAGACAGGGTGGAGATGTCGGTACACAGTATCGCACCGGTATTTATTATACCAATGCACAGGATTTGCCTATGATTCAAGCTGAGATGGCTAAGTTGAGCAAAGAATATTCGAAGAAGATACAAATAGAAGTTCAGCCTCTTAGAAATTTCTATGCGGCAGAAGATTATCACCAGGATTACTTGGATAAAAATCCTGTAGGATATTGCCATGTTCCGCAAGCATTGATGCAATTTGCGCGTGTAGCCAACAAGGATTCAACCGAATCTTCACGTTATGTGAAAAAAACGGATGCTGAACTAAAGCAGCAGTTGACACCTTTACAATACGAGGTTACCCAGCAAGCCGCCACCGAGCGTCCTTATGATAATGCATATAATGATGAGTTTAGACCAGGCATCTATGTTGATGTAACCACTGGCGAGCCGCTGTTTTTGAGTACCGATAAGTTTGAATCGGGCTGTGGATGGCCTGCGTTCAGCAAGCCAATTGACCCACATTTCTTGGAAGAAAAGCAAGATTTGTCTCACGGGATGCAGCGTACTGAGGTGCGTAGTGCAAAGGGACAAGCCCATTTGGGACACGTTTTTAACGACGGTCCTAAAGACCGAGGCGGCTTGCGATACTGTATTAATAGTGCTTCTTTGCGCTTTATACCCAAAGAGGAAATGAAAGCGCAAGGATACGAAAAGTATCTTATTTTGCTGGAGCATTGAGAAAGACGATAGTCCCGTTGGCTTCAGGGACTTTAGTCAATGGGATGAGGGACTTTCAAGTAGAGCTTTGGAAACGATAGGAGATTTCTCTCTAAAACAAGAAATAAAATCAATAGATATGAGTTTACAAGATATTTTGAATCACCGACGTGCCATCCGTCATTTCGATTCTGCAAAACCACTTGACACAGCGCGTGTACGTCATTGCTTGGAGTTGGCTGCTTTGGCACCAACCAGTTCGAACATGCAACTTTGGGAGTGTTATCACGTCACTCAACCGAAGATTCTCAAAAAGCTGACCCATGCTCTTTTAGATCAGCAAACGGCAGAAACCGCACAGCAAATGGTGGTATTTGTCACGCGCAGGGACAAGCATCGGGCGCATGCCAAGGCTGTGAAGGCGTTCGAAATAGAGAATGTCATGCAAAACAGTCCCAAGGAGAAACAAGCCAAACGCATCAAAAAATGGCAGGTGTATTACGATTTTGTGATGCCACTGTTTTACACTCGCTTCTTTTGGTTGCTGGGCTTGTTTCGCAAATTGCTGGCGCAAACCATCGGATTGTTCCGTCCTATCGTGAAACAAGTGACCGAAGGCGATACGCGCATCACGGTTCATAAGAGTTGCGCGCTTGTCGTCCAGACGTTCATGTTGGCCATGAGTGAGGAAGGGTATGACACATGTCCTGTTGAGGGATTTGATAGTTGGCTGGTCAAGAAGGCTTTAGGACTTCCTTACCACACGGAAATCAACATGGTTATCACGTGTGGCATTCGTCTGCCTGACGGTGTTCGATCCGAACGCTACCGCCTTCCTTTCGAGCAAGTGTACCATCAAGTGTGATAGTTAACGAGTTGACAAGTTTACGAGTTTATAAGTTTATTAGTTTATTAGTTGATAAGTTTATTAGTTGACTAGTAAGCCAGTGAACTCGTAAACTAGTCAACTAGTTCACGAGTTGACGAGTTGATGGTTGGTAAGTTGATGAATTGCTAATTTAACAGCTGTCTGCGTAGGCTTAAACATCGTGTGTTGCGAGTGACAATACAGCATAAATCCCAGAAGGCATCAAGCCAACTGGGATTTATTTAATTAATGTAAATCGCTATTTTAGCGTTATTCAGCATTCTTATTTTCAGCATCGATGGCCTTGATTTTCTCACGAATCATCTTGCAGTCATCCTTTAGTTTCTCCACTTTCCGATTCATTTCGTCCAGCAGGTTGTTGCCTTTTTTACTCGATGCGTTCAGGAAGCCGAGGTTGTTTTCATAAGTCGTAATCTCCGACTTCAGCTGTTCGTAGCGGTGCATCAGTCTGCCACGCTCGTTGTCCAGCGCATCTTCGCCCATCTTGGCCATGTTCTTCAAGTTGTTTTTGAAGTTGTCAAGGTGCCGGCGGGCAAACGAAATGTGCAAGTCCTTATACAGCTTGTCCAAGATATCGTGGTATTCCTGATAAACGTTATCTTTCTCTTTGTACGGCACATGTCCTATCTTGCCGTACTCGTCCACCAATTCCTGCACCTTTTCCCTGGTGTTTTCATCAGGCTTTTCAGCTAACTCTTTCAGGTGAGCGATGATGGCTCGTTTGTTGTCCAGGTTCTCGTACTCGATATTTTTCGTGCTTGCATTGGCTTTGTTGCGCGCCTCGAAGAAGGTGTTGCAAGCCGTGATAAAGTCGTTCCACAGCCGGTCGCCTTGTTTTCTGGGTACCATACCAATGGTTTTCCATTCTTTCTGCAAGGCAATGAGTTTGTCGCTCGTCGACTTCCAATCTGTGCTGTCGGCCAAAGCCTGTGCTTTCTCCACAAGTGCTTTTTTCTTTTCGGCGTTCTCAGCGAAGCGTTGTTTCATCTGCTTGAAGAACTCTGCCTTGTTTTGGAAGAACTGATCGCAGGCTGAGCGGAAACGTTCGAATATCTTGACGTTCATTTTTTGCGGGGCAAACCCTATTGTCTTCCATTCTGCCTGAATGGCGATAATCTCCTTTGTATGCTTTTCCCATTCGCCAGCCGTCTTGTATTCCTGTGCAACGATGTCCTCCACCTTCTCGCAAAGTGCTGTCTTTTTCGCCAGGTTTTCTTCTTCCTCCTGGCGCAATGTTTCGAAATGTTGCTGGTGACGCTTGTTGATGACGGTAGACGCAGCCTTAAAACGTGTCCAAATCTCTTCGCGCAGTTCTTTGGCTACCGGTCCAATTTCGCGGTATTGCTGATGCAATTCCTGCAATTGGTGGAAGGCACTAATTACGTCTTCTTCGTTGGCGAGGTTCTCAGCCGTTTCACACAGCTTCGTCTTCAGCTCCAGGTTTTTCTTGAAATCATATTCGCGGGCTTCCCGATTGAGGTTCAGCAAGTCGTAAAATTGCTCAACGTACAGCTGGTAGTTGCGCCACAGTTCGCTGGCGTTCTCTGCTGGTACGGCCTTAATCTCTTTCCATTGCTGTTGTAATGACTTGAACGCTTGGAATGATTTGTTGGCTTCGTCGGGCGATGTGGCCATCGCCTTGATTTTGTCAATAATCTCAAGTTTCTTTTTCAGATTCTCCTCTTTCTCTGCCTCTTGCTGTTGAAATATCTTAGCCCGCTTCTCTTTGATGATGCCCATCTCTGTTTTAAGGCTTTCTTCAAGCTTGTCTGGCACTATCTGATAATGCTCCGGATCGCCACCATTGTCAAGGTATTCCTTCTGCTGTGCCTCTCGTTCGGCCAAATGAAGCTTATAGAAGGTGGTCTTGAGCAGGTCAAGTTCGCTCTTCTGTGGGTATTCATCGCTGTTGGCAATCTCCTTCAGTCTGTCCAGAACCTCTTGCTTCGTTGCGTAAATCTTCGGAGCTTCTTCCTCTTTTGGCGTTTCTTCTTCCTGTTTTGTCGCCTCAGGTTGCTCTGTTTGCTCTTCGGTAGGTTCGCTCACAGGCTTTTGTTCGGCCTTGTCCTCTTTCGGCTCAGCCTCTTCCACGGTTGTTTGTTGTGGTTCCACACTCGCTTCCTTTTCTTCTTCGGATGTTTCACTGTTTGCTGGTTCAACCGTGTTTTCGGTGCCTACAACTTGTTTCTCGCTTTCTAAATTACCCTGCTTCGGGGTGCTTTCTTGAGAGTCCATCAGTTCACTGTTTTAAGTTTATGATTTGGTTTTCCGGTGCTTTGACACATCCTGGATGTGTCACTTGTTTGCCTTCACTTCGTCTATGTAGATGATTGTCATGCCGATAGTAAGGGCATTAGATGTTGCAAACTTATATAAAAATATGCTAATTTCCTAAACAATAGTGATTTTTTTATTGTTTCGCCCATTTTAAAGCCTATCCATGCTCGGTCTACAGCATTCGTTTGTGGCGCATGATGGCCCATGAAACCACGGCCACGAGGATGGAAATGCCAAAGGCTACGATAAAACCGTACTTGTAGGTTTCCATGCCGTTGATGACGTTCATGCCATAGAGCGATGCCACCAGGGTAGTTGACATCATCAGGATGGAAACCGAAGTAAGGGTTTTCATCACCGTGTTCACGTTGTTGTTGATAATGCTCGAGTAAGTGTCCATGGTCGATTCGAGGATGTTGGCGTAGATGCTGGTGGTCTCTCGCGCCTGTGTCATCTCGATGTTGACGTCTTCTATCAGGTCGGCATCCAGCTCGTCTACCTGCAACTTGAACTTCAGCTTGGCCAAGAGGTTTTCGTTGCCGCGTATGGAGGTGATAAAATAGGTGAGCGAGTCTTGCAGTCGGCTCAGTCCGATGAGGCTTTCGTTGTTCACCTCGTGGTCCAGGTTGTGCTTGGCTTTCTCGATGAGGGTGCTGATCTGCTTCAGTCGTTTCAAGTACCATACGGCGCTGGAGAGGAACAAACGGAAGGTCAAGTCAACATAGTCGGTGAAGCCCGAGCCTCGCTTTTGCTGATAGCTCACAAAGTCAATCATCATGTTGGTCTCGTAATAGCACACCGTGATGGTCACGTCGCGCTTGTGGATGATGCCCAAAGGAACCGTTGTGTAGGGAGTGCGAGAGCGTATCTCTTTGACGTAGGGGATACGCAGGATGATGAGCATCCAGCCATCGTCATATTCGTAGCGGGCACGCTCGTCGGTATCGCTGACGTCTTGCAAGAAATAATCGGGTATTTGGAAGTGTTCTTCCAGCTCTTGTTGGTCTTCCTCTGTTGGACAGGTCACCTGAATCCAGCAATTAGGCTGCCATTCCTCGATGGGCCTAAGTATTTCGTTGATGTTCCAGTAAGTTCTCATTTTCGCTAATCTCCATGGTTCATGGGGTCGAAGATTAGCCTCCTGGAGACTACTCTTCTACCTTTCGTTACTTTTTTCCGAATGATAGTCGTCCATAAATTGTTGTTAATAATAAACTTTTACCTGTCCGACAGGCGCCCAAACTCTTGTTGGAGGAATTGAAATCTGCCTTCGGACAATGAAGTGTTTGCAAAGATAAACAAAAAAAATGATAAAAGCTGTTGCGTGACATAAAATTATTTATCAACTGCATAGCTCTTTATTTTAACGGTATGTTGTTGAATATCAAACTTAGAGTTAGAATCGTTGTTGAAACAAAAGAAATGGTTCGTTTTTTCAGCAAATAATCTTACTTAAATAAAGGAGCTGAGTTCCAACGGTCTTCCGCTATTGGCATACCATGGGGAATCGTACTACTACGCATCGCAGATGAGGACTTCACGCTGCTGCATCATCCATCTTTTTTCTTGACAAACACCTCGCTATGTTTGCGATATTTATCAGTAGGTTGGCAACCAGTCGCAAATACGCTCAAAATGAGCGTGCTTTATAATTGTTTGTATTACAATATGTTAGAGGTATTGTGGCGATTTTTGCGCCTCATGTATGTCCGTTTCGTTCGTAAAAGCATAGCTTTTAGACCGCAATAAGCATGCTTTTAAAGCTCAATGTCATGCTTTTTGCCGTTCAAAAGCGTGCATCTAGTAGCGTCATCTTGATGCTTTTGGGGTATAATTGTGAGTTTTTCGGTCAAGAATTAAGGTTTATGCTCCTTGTAAACCTATTGATTTTTTCTGGAAGCCCCATTCGCCATGGCTGGTTTTATTGTCATCTTTTTGGACAAAAACGCCACCCCGTCTTTTCTTGAATGGCTGATGATTCTTCCATCATCTTTACGCCTAATCCCCAAAAAGACGGGGTGTTGCATACGGACTTCTTGTTATTTTACCACGACTTTGCGCGTGGTGCCATCCGATAAATTCAGAAGATACAGGCCGCCAGGTAGACCGTAGAGCTGCTTTGTGGGCATTCTTCTCGATTCATAAATGATACAACTTACGATATTCCATCATGAGGGAAGAGGTTATATTTTAGTGAAGACAAAGAAACACAATGAAGGCTGAATTTCGAGTGAGGAATTCAGCCTTCATGGTGAAATGCAATAAATCTTTTAGTGGGTACTCATCATCAATCAAAAAGTCAAGGTAGTAAAGCGACAGGTATGTGACTGTTGATGCGATGAGTTGAAAACTTTAAAACTGTTTGCCCTACACAGCCAGCGTGGGCGCAATGAATAGATGAGCTTTATAAGTCAGGTACTCCGATCTTCTCCTTATTCTATAGTGAGTTGACGATATTTGTCATACTTCACCTGATAGCCTAACGACAGTTTTTTAACTTCACCTGGTGCAAGCGTCAGCTTCCAGACTACCTGTCCGTTCAGCTTGTCGAGTTGTCCGCCACTTAGTTCCTGAGGCGTGACGGTGATGCTTGAATTTCTCGAAACGGGCAGTTGGTCGTAAATGCTGATGACCACTTGTTCGGCTCGGGCATTGCGTATGCTGATTTCCCAGTTAATGGTTTGTACTCTGCTGCTACCCAGTAGTCTGCGGGAGGTGTTGTTCTTGATGAGTTTACGCTCGATGTGGATGCCGTTGTCGCGCCCCATGGCGAGGTGGAGGGTGTCGCTCTGTTGGTCGGGATTGAGGATGGTTTTGCCCACATAGCTGTTGTCGAAGAACACGGTGGCTTCTCCCTGAATAAGGTTCAGCTCGTTCCAACCAGTGGCATCAGCCACGAGGAAAGCACTCTTGTCAATCTTGGGAACGCCCTTGTAAGCATAGGTGGTGGGTAATTGGTATTTGCCTATCTGGCAACTCACGGGCTTGTTGTCGGAGAGAATGGTCAGCGGATGCCCTATCTCGAACTCGTATCCAAACTTGGCGGCAGTGGAACTAACATCCATGCTGTTTTCATCAGCGATGTTTTCGGCCTTCACCTCCCTGTCGGCCTTTATCACTGGAGCTGTAAAATTCGCGTTCGATCTCGTGCTTTTGCTTCCAAATCCCTTGACCACCACTTCTTCCAATGCCAGTTTGTTATTCTCCATGCGGAAGTCGAGGCGGTTTCCTGTGGCTTGCTTCACTTGTGTTACCATACCAATATAGCTCGCTTCCACGTTGCGATTGCCATTGGGCAACGTGAGCGTGTAGTGTCCGTCAATGTCGCTTACGGTGCCGATGGTGGTGCCTTTCACTTGGATGGTGGCGCCGATGACGGGATTGTCTTCCTCGTCGGTGATAGTGCCAGAGATGCGATTGTTATCTATACCAAAGTCGTAGGTGGGTGCGGCGAGGCCGTAGTCGAGCCAATAAGTCTTGAGCTCAGGCGACACATTGCTGCGATTTGGATTGGCCGACGACAGTGTGACGGGCACGTTGCGCCAGTCTTCATTGGTTTGTTGTGTGATGTTGGCTTTGTAGGTGAGTTGCAGGGGAGCCGCAGTGCTGCTTGAACGGAGTTCGTAGGTGGGGTACCATGACGCCCCATTGACGTAGTAGACAAAGGTGAAGTTGGCGTTAGAAGCTCGCGGAGCATCAACCTTGACATCGATCACGGTGAGCCGTTTGGTGTTGAGTCCGGCGATGGAGTCTATGACTTCTTGTTGTTTTTCCACATTGTGGTTGGCCTGCTGCTCTTCTTCGTCGAGACCGATGAGCCGCTTGTTGATGGCCATGGTTTCGTCATAATAATATTGGTTGAGCTGCTTGATGGCTTCGAGGGGTGTCGCAACGGTGCGTGCAGCTGTGGAACTGTTGGTTTTCACCATCTCCAGTTGCGACTTCATGACCGTTCGCTTGGCTTTTACCTCAGCCTGGCGGTTGCGTGCTTTCTTTAGTGCAGCTTCGGCAGCACGCAGCTGGCTGGAAAGCATGGCACTGTCGGGACGAATGAATCGCTGACTGACACCCAGTATTGTCACGTTGCCTCCGGCCTTGACCTGTATGCTGTTGATGTCTATGTAGGGTGACAGTCCCGTGAAACTGAGCGTCTGTTCGCCGGCTTGCAGGGCCACTTGTTTGTGACGGTATACCTGTGCGCCTTTTGAAAAGACGGTTACCTTGTCAAGATTGGGTGTCATCCGGCCTTGTGCCGATGCGTCTATGGACAAGACAGTAAGGAACAATAAGAGAATAAAAGTCTTGGTTTTCATTGCTTTCCGTTTGATGTTGTTACTTCGCAAAAGTAGAGAAAAAAAACCCGTTGGCGGAATTAATTTAAGTTGATAAATATGAGCAAAAAGTTGCACATAACGTTGATTTTTAGTAACTTAGTAGTATTCAAAACGTTAAGTTCAAACCATCGTATGTACAACCTTTATACAAAATTCGTCAAAATACTTGAGATATGCAAGCAATTCTCTAAAAATCTCGTCAATGAATCGGGTAATGTTCCACGTTGTGGTCCTGTTCCTAAGTTT